>ERZ772827.1-NODE-1-length-263916-cov-16.307965_pt1 | contig 263916 bp, 244 predicted proteins | sample MGYA00580850_ERZ772827 | MGnify/ENA primary metagenome ERZ772827 (study PRJEB29015, sample SAMEA2737950) | human oral metagenome | biome: human oral; feature: human-associated habitat; material: dental | place: China | collected 2145 ... | reverse complement strand
CCGGGTCCCGCCACATGCCCGTCGGCGAGCTCCAGTCCGTCATCGTCCCCAACCGACCCCGGCCCAGCTAGCCCCAGCGGGGGTCCACTACCACCGCGCCCCGCACAGCACGGACAGCACGCTCCACCGTGACCACTGGCGGCCGGCCACTCAGGGTCCTCCGCTAGCGTCGGGGGTTATGACGATCTCGGTGGCGCAGGCCTGCGACTGGTTCGACCTGGACGCTGCTGACACCGCCGAGGTGGTCGAGGCGGCCCAGGGGATCGCCCGAGACCCGGGGCTGGCCCGGCAGCGCGACGAGCTGGCTGGGCGGGTCCGCCAGCAGATGGAGGTGCCGCGTGGCTTCGGGCTGGTCGACCTGCCGGAGCGGTTCGACCCGCTCCGCGACCGGGACCTGCCAGCCACCGAGCGCTGGTTCTACGTCGTGGTCATGGCCGGGGTCCTCGCCGACACGCTCGCTGCCCACGCCCGGCGCGGGATCGACCCGGACATCTCACGAGCCACGATGGCTGACCTGGGCCGCCACGTCCGGATCGCCTACCGCTCGTACGGGCTGCGCTGCTTCGAGCGGCAGGTCTGGTTGCAGGCCCACCTGCGCGGAGTCCTCTTCGACCAGGGCCGCCTGCAGCTCAACCTGCACACCCTGACCCAGCCCGCCGAGCTGCTGCGGGCCGCCGGGCTGCCGGCCACCACCGGGAGCGTGGTGCTCGACACCCACATTCCCGAGAGCGGGCCGCTGACCCCCGAGCGGGTCGACGAGTCCCTGCAGCGGGCCGCCGACTTCTACACCCGGCACTTCCCCGAGCACGGGCCGTACCGGGTGGCGGTCTGTGACTCCTGGCTGCTCGACCCGCAGCTGGCGACGATGCTGCCGGGCTCCAACATCGCCCGGTTCCAGCAGCGTTTCACCTTGCTGGACCAGTCCCGTCCGTGTGACCAGGCCGCGCTCGACTTCGTGTTCCGGGCCCCCGGCACCGACCGGTCCCGGCTCCCCCGCGACACGGCCCTGCAGCGGGGGATGCTGGACCTGCTGGACGCCGGAGGCCACATCGAGGCCCGCGTCGGCTGGCTCCCGCTGCCGCCGCCTAGCTGACCCCGGCTACCGCGGAGCGTGCCGCCCCGGCCGAGACTGCCAGGCGGCCAGAGCCCAGAACCCCGCCGTACTCAGCGCCCAGCCCAGCGGAAACACCCACCAGGACTCGGCGTACCAGGGCGCGGGCCGGTTGGCCTCGGCACTCCCGAAAGCCACTCCCCACGACCAGAAGGTAAGCACGACCGACAGCACCTGGCTCACCAGCAGCCCAGCCAGCACCCGCCGCTGACCGACCTGGGTGATCACGTACACCTGCAGCAGCAGGAAGAGCAGCGGGTGAAACCAGGTCACGAGCACCAGCGGCAGGCACAGCAGCCAGGCGACAACCCCGCCCAGCGCGCTCCGCCTGAAGAACAGCACCTGCCCGAGCCACCGCACCCGCAGCCGGGACGCGGTCGCCAGCGCCGCCGAGTCGACCTCCCGGACCGCGATCCCAAGCTCGGGCGCCTCTGCCCGGTTCGACTGCCACTCCTCCCGGTAGCGGTCCCGCTGGTCGGCGGGAACCAGTGTCTCCACGAACCGGCTCACGAGACCGCCCAGTCTCTGTCAGCCGGCTCCAGCCGGGGCTGCAGGAGCGCCCGCCCTGCTGGAGTCAGGAAGTACAGCCGTCGTCTCGGGCCGTCCGGGCTCTCCTGCCAGCAGGAGCCGGCCAGCCCCGACAGCTCGAGCTTCTCCAGGGCCCGGCAGACCACCTCCACCGGCCAGCCGGTGTCACGGACCAGGCCCAGCCCCCAGCACGGCTCGCCGGCCCGGCTCAGGGCGTGCAAGACATCCGTCATCGGCTGCGCGCGCTGTGAAGAAACCATCGCTGGCAGCCTCCTTCCCCTGCGACGTCGACGGGCTAGATCGGCAGCTTCTTGAAGATCGGGCGCGGGATGTGCTTGAGAACCAGCATCACCAGCCGGAACGCCGGCGGTGCCCAGACCAGCTCCTTGCCGGCGGTGGCGGAGCGCACCACCAGCTCGGCCACCTCCTCCTTGTCGACCGTCAGCGGCGCCTCCCTCATGTGGGCCGACATCCGGGTCCGGACCATCCCCGGCCGCACCACCAGCACCTTCGGCCCGTACGGGGCCAGCGCCTCACCGAGGTTGAGGTAGAACGAGTCCAGCCCGGCCTTCGTCGACCCGTACACGAAGTTCGAGCGCCGCACCCGCTCCCCCGCCACGCTCGACATCACGATGATCTGCCCGTGGCCCTGCTGCTTCATCCGCTGACCGAGCAGCACGCCGATGCTGACCGCGCCGGTGTAGTTGACCCCGACGAAGTCGACCGCCATCCGCTGGTCCTGCCACAGCCGCTCGGCGTCTCCGAGCAGCCCCCAGGCGACGATCGCGACATCCACGTCACCGTACGACCAGGCCTGCTCGATGATCGACGGGTGCGACGCGCTGTCGGCCGCGTCGAAGTCGACCCGCTCCACCGCGGTGGCGCCGGCAGCCGTCAGGTCACCCGCCGCCCGGTCCCGCTCCGGGTCGCCAGGCCGGGTCGCCAGGATGACCCGGGCCGGGCCCTGCTTGAGGTACTCGGTGACAATGGCGAGCCCGATCTCCGAGCTACCGCCCAGCAGCAAAATGGTCTGAGGATTCCCCGTGGCGTTGATCACAGCAGCTCCAGTCGTCGGGCCAGGTCTGAGGCGAACACAGCGTGGGGGTCGACCCGGCGCCGGACCGCGCGCCACTGGTCGATCTGGGGGTACATGGCGTGGAAGGTCTCGGCGCTGGTCCGGGAGTCCTTCGCCACGTACAGCCGCCCGCCGAACTCGAGCACCCGGGCGTCCATCCGGTTCAAGAAGGTCGACAGGCCCGGCTTGATCGGGAAGTCGACGCAGACGTTCCAGCCCGGCATCGGGTACGACAGCGGGGCCCGGTTGCCCGGACCGAAGAGCTTGAAGACGTTGAGGAACGAGTAGTGCCCGCTGCGCTGGATGTCACGCACCAGGGAGCGGAACTCGTCGACCGCGGCCGGCGGCACCACGAACTGGTACTGCAGGAAGCCGGCCGGCCCGTACGCCCGGTTCCACTCGCCGAACAGGTCCAGCGGGTGGTAGAAGGCGGTCAGGCTCTGCACCTGGCTGGTGTAGCTCCCGCTCTTCGCGTACCAGAGCGAGCCGAGCACCGAGAAGGTCAGCTTGTTCGCCAGCCCGTTCGGGAAGATGTCGGGCAGGGTGAGCAGCGGCTTGGCGTCGAAGTGCAGCGGGTCGCGGCGCAGCCTGGCCGGCAGCTCGTCGAGGCTGGCGATGTGCCCGCGGCTGATCGCGGCCCGGCCCAGCTTCGGCGGCGCCGAGATCGCGTCGAACCAGGCCGAGCTGTACGGGTAGCGGGCCTCCGAGCCGTCGGAGTGGACCTCGATCGTCTCGTCCAGGGACCGGGTCACGACCCCGTCGGCGACGAAGTACGCCGACTCCACCCGCTCCAGCCCGAGGGTGGCCTCCAGGATGAAGCCGGTCAGCCCGGCGCCGCCGACGGTGGCCCAGAAGATGCTGGCGTCCGGGTCGTCCGGGGTGCCGTCCGGGGTGAGGTCCAGCACCCGCCCGTCGGCGACCAGCAGCCGCATCGAGCGGACGTGGTTGCCGAAGCTGCCGGCGCTGTGGTGGTTCTTGCCGTGGATGTCGCAGCCGATCGCGCCGCCGACGGTGACCTGCCGGGTGCCGGGCAGCACCGGGATCCACAGCCCGTACGGGAGGACCACCCGGATCAGCCGGTCGAGCGAGACCCCCGGCTCGACCGTGACCGTGGCCGCGTCCGGGTCGATCTGGAGCACCCGGTCGAGCCCGGTGGTGTCGATCACCATCCCGCCGCAGTTCTGGGCCACGTCACCGTAGCTGCGGCCCAGCCCGCGCGCCACGACCCCGCGGCGCAGCGGCCCGCTGCTAGCCCCGGCGACCGCCGCCACCGCGTCGATCACCACCTCGGGCTCAGTGGGACGAAGCAGGTGGGCGCCCGTGGCGGCCGTCCGTCCCCATCCAGACAAGCGCTGCGATCGCGTGGAGATGCTCACCACTCAATCCTAAGGGCGACCAAGCGGAACCGGTCAGTTCTGGGGGCGCCCCCAGGCCACGTCGTACGGCACGTCACCCCCGCCGAAGACCGACACTCCACCGAGCCGCTCGGCCATCTCGGGGCACCGACGAGGTGCCTAGCCCTGTCAGCCGGCTCGCCCGGCTGGGGCTTGGGCAGGTTCCCCAACTGGGCCACGATCACCGCGGCCAGCATCAGGGCGCAGCCGGTGACGCCCCGCAGGTCCATCCGCTCGGCCAGCCACAAGACCCCGGCGACAGCGCCGAAGACTGTCTCCAGGCTCATGATGATCGCGGCGTGGGCGGCCTTCGCGTCGCGCTGCGCGATGGCCTGCAGGGTGAAGCCGACCCCGGTCGACAAGAAGGCGGTGTACGCCAGCGGGACCGCCGCCTCGACCAGGCCGCTGAACGGGTGGGTCTCGAAGACCAGCGCCAGCAGGGTGCTGATCGCCGAGCAGGTGGCGAACTGCACCACGCACAGCCGGATCGAGTCGACCCGGCTGCCGACCCGGTCGATCACCAGGATGTGGGCGGTCCAGAAGAAGGAGCAGACCAGCACCAGCAGATCGCCGGTGTTGATGTGGAGGCCTTCCCGGATGCTCAGCAGGTACAGCCCAGCCAGGGCCAGCACCACCGCCACCCAGGTCCAGCCACTGGTCCGTACCCGCAGCAGCACCGACGCCAGCGGGATGAAGACCAGGTACAGCCCGGTGATGAAGCTGGCGTTGCCGGCCGTCGTGTACTCCAGGCCAGCCTGCTGCAGCAGGGTGCCGCCGGTGAGCACGCTGCCGGCCAGCACCCCCGGCTTCCAGGCCTGCCGCCACAGCGTACGGCGCTGCTCCCGGCCCACCTTGCCGACCCGGTCGAAGCCGATCACCACCGGCAGCAGCGCCAGCGAGCCCAGCAGGTTGCGGGCCGCGTTGAACGAGGCCGGGCCGGTCTCCTCGGCGCCCAGCCACTGCGCGACGAACGCCGAGCCCCAGATCGCGGCGGTCACCAGAAGGAGCAGGTTGGCCCGCAGGGTACGACTCACGGCGGGAGACTCTAGCCAGAAGTCACGCACCACCCGGCCGGAGGGACCGACCTTCCCTCGGCTGCTCAGCCGTCCTGGGCCAGGAAGGCCAGGACCGCCCGGACCCGGCGGTTCTCCTCGTCGGGGGTCAGTCCCAGCTTGGTGAAGATGTTGGACACGTGCTTGGCCACTGCGGCCCCCGACAGCACCAGCCGGGCCGCGATCTGGGAGTTCGACTCGCCCTGGGCCATCAGCTCCAGCACCTCCAGCTCGCGGCGGGTCAGGTCCCCCAGCCCGCTGCGGGAGGTCGTCATCATGGCGCGGGCCACCTCTGGGTCGATCACGACCCCGCCGGCCACCACCAGCCGCAGCGAGTCGATGAAGTCGACCACGTGCGAGACCCGGTCCTTGAGCAGGTAGCCCGAGCCGCCGGCGCCGGGCGGGCTGGGCAGGGCGAACAGCTGCTGGGCGGCGGCCGGCGCCAGGTACTGCGACAGCACCATCACCGACAGACCGGGATGGGCGGTCTTCAGGTCGATGGCGGCGACCAGCCCGTCGTTGGCCATGCCCGGCGGCATCCGCACGTCGGTGACCAGGCAGTCCGGAGGCGGAAAGCGTCGCCGGCCAGGGGAATCTCCCCGCGGGCCACCAGCTCGGTGACCGTCTGCCGGGTGGCGTCTGGCGACGACCTCGAAGCCCTGCCGCTGCAGCAGCCCCAGCCCTTCCCGCAGCAGGGCGGAGTCGTCGGCGACCACCAGCCGGGTGGTCACAGCCGTACTCCCGGCTCGCCCCGGTGCAGCAGCAGCGGGATGGTCGCCACCAGCTGGGTCGGCCCGCCCGCCGGGGACGCGAGGTACAGCTCGCCGCCGAAGGCCGCCAGCCGCTCGACCAGCCCAGCCAGCCCGTGACCGGCCACCACCCGGGCCCCGCCCGGGCCCTGGTCGACCACCGAGATCCGCAGCCGCTCGTCGGCACCCAGCAGCACGCTGACCGGCGCCCCGGGCGCGTACTTGGCGGCGTTGGTGACCGCCTCACAGGCCACGAAGTACCCGACGGCCAGGACGGCCTCGGGCAGGTCCGGCAGCGGGTGCGGGCAGACCACCCGTACCGGGCTGGCGGCCGTGGCGGCGACCTCGGTCAGGGCAGCCGCCAGGCCCTGCTCGCTGAGCACCTGCGGGTGGATGCCCCGCACCGTACGGCGCAGTGCGGCGAGCCCGTCGGCCAGGCTCTGGCCGGCCTCGGCCAGCAGCGTCGCGAGCCCCGGCTCGGCCTGGACGGCCGGCGCCAGCCGGGCCTCCCCCAGCTTCAGCGCCGCCGCCACCAGGTACTGCTGGGCGCCGTCGTGCAGGTCGCGCTCAATCCGGCGCCGCTCCACCTCGTACGCCTCGACAACCCGGCGCCGGGAGGCCGTCAGCTGCTCGATGGTCCGGGCCGCCTCACTCTCCCGGGACTGCCCCGACGTGGCCCCGGACCGTCCCCACCGCACAGCCAAGACTGTAGCGGCCAGGGATGATGCCTCCGGTAGTGCCAGCACTACCATCACTGCCGTGCCAGCCGGCTGGGGCCTGGGCGACGGCCGCGCTGAGATGGCCCCATGAGTGCACCTGAGCCGCAGCCTGTGCTGCAGACCCACGACATCACCTGGTCCTTCGGCCAGGTACCGGCCCTGCGGGGGATCTCCTTGACGGTCGCGGCCCGGGAGTCGGTCGCCGTCATGGGCCCGTCCGGCTCAGGCAAGTCGACCCTGCTGCACTGCCTGTCGGGGGTCCTGGTCCCGCAGAGCGGCACGGTCTGGTGCTGCGGCCAGGAGATCTCGGCGCTGAGTGACCGGCAGCGCTCCCACCTGCGGCTGGCGCAGACCGGCTTCGTCTTCCAGGACGGGCAGCTGATCGGCGAGCTCAGCGCCCGGGAGAACGTCGCCCTGCCGCTGATGCTGACCGGAACCGCCACGGCGGCTGCCTTCGCCGCCGCCGACACGACCCTGGACCGGCTGGGGCTGGCTGACCTGCGCCACCGCCGGCCCGGGGACATGTCCGGCGGCCAGGCGCAGCGGGTCGCGATCGCTCGGGCCATGGTCGCCCAGCCTCAGGTGATCTTCGCCGACGGACAGGCTCCCCGGGGACTGGCCAGGCTGGCGCTGCGGCTGACCCGGGCCCGGCTCGGCGCCCGCGAGGGCGAGTCGCTGCTGTGGCTGGCCGCTGTCGGCGCGTACGGGGTGGTCTCGCTCACCGCCTTGACGGTGGCCGCCGGGACGGTGATGTTCTACAACCGCTGGCAGCACCCGTACGGGCTGGTCAGCGAGGTCCTGGAGGCCGACTCGTCGTTCCTCGTCGTCCCGAAGGCCTACTTCATCCTGGCCCTGGTCGCCTGTGCCCTGGTGGTCCCGTCAGCGACCAACCTGATCGCTGGTGCTGCGGTGCTGGGGGCTCGCGGCCGGGAGCGGCGGCTGGCCAGCCTGCGGCTGCTCGGGCTGTCGTCGGGGGACGTGACCCGGATGACGCTGGTCGACGCCAGCATCCAGGCTGGTCTGGGCACCCTGGTCGGCTTTGCCGGCTACTGGGCCAGCCACGGCCTGTGGCGGCGGCTGACCATGCTCGGGATGCCGGTCACCGCCAGTGAGATGCGGCTGCCGTGGTGGCTGCTGGTCCTGGTCCCGGCCGTGGTGGTGCTGCTGGGGCTGCTCTCGTCGTGGTGGGGGCTGCAGCAGGTCCGGATCTCGCCGCTGGGGGTGGCCCGGCGCTCCACCCGGCGGGCGCTGGGCTGGTGGCGCCTGGTCGGCTTCGTCGTGGTTGTGGGGACCGGGTGGCTCGGCTGGTCGCGGTTCGACCCCCAGGCCGCCAGCGGCACCGTGCTGGTCGCCGTCGCCGCCCTGGTGGTGCTGGTCCAGTCGGTGAACCTGCTCGGGCCGTGGCTGCTGCAGCAGGTCTCCCGGGCGCTGGCCCACCTGCCGAGTCCCGTCCTGATGTGGTCGGCCCGGCGGGTCCAGGCCGAGCCCCGGCTGACCTGGAAGCGGGTTGGGGGGATCTCGGTGCTGGCGCTGGTCGGCGGCTTCACCTCGCTGTCCCCGATCCGGCTCACCTCCGACGGCCCAGGGGCGGTCGGCTCCCTGACCAGGGCCGCGCAGCAGGACTTCTCCAAGGGAGCCCTGATCGCCTTGCTCTTCGCGCTGGTGCTGACCTCCGTGTCGGTCTTCATCTCGCAGGCCTCAGCGGTCCTGGAGCGGGCCGAGCAGTCGCGCGCGATGCACCGGCTGGGCGCGCCGGACGGCTACTCCCTGAAGGTGATGTGGCTGGAGACCGTGGGCCCGATGGGAGTCTCGATCGTTGTCGGAGTGGGGATGGGCATGGCTCTGGCGTACCCGGTGCTGCAGCAGGCCGCTGCCGCGAGCCTCCGTACGGACCTCGCCACCGGGAGCACCATCATGGGTGGCGTGCTGGTTGTCGGGCTGGTCCTGACGGTGCTGGCGCTGAGCGCCTGCCACCCGCTGCAGCGGCGGGTGCTGGCGGTGCAGCACCGGGTCAACGACTGAGGACGCGCTCCAGGGACCCCGGCGGGTTCCTGGGCAGCGGGACATTTGTACGGTGGACAGCATGAGAAGGACCGTGACTGCCGCTCTGGCAAGCCTGCTCACGCTGGCCTGGATGCTCGTCGCAGCACCGGCCGCCCACGCCGCCGGCGCGCCGATCACCCGGATGGACATCCAGGCCAGCCTCGACGCTCAGGGCCGGATCAGCGTCACCCACACCCTCGACATGCACTTCACTGGCAGCAACGACCACGGCCCCTACCTCTTCTTCACCACCCGCCACGAGGTTCCCGACGACCCCAGCCGCTGGCGCGTCCTGCGCTACACCGTGCAGGACGTCACCTCCCCCACCAACGCCCCCGCTCAGTGGAAGACCGAGGCCCGCAGCGGCACGCTCGCCATCCGCATCGGCAGCCCCAACCGCACCGTCCGCGGCACCCAGACCTACGTCCTGCGGTACACCATCGACGGCGTCATCAACCCCAAGGTCGCCAGCAGCGGCTTCGACGAGGTCTTCTGGAACGTCGTCGGCAAGGAGTTCACCAGCCAGATCACCAACCTCTCGGTCCGCATCGACTCACCCAGCCCCGTCTCCCAGACCCAGTGCTGGACCGGGTCGAACCTCGACCGGCCCTGCACCAGCAACGCCCACCAGAGCACCGCCGCCACGTACCAGCAGAGCTCGCTCAGCCCCGGCGAAGGACTCACCGTCGTGGCCGGCTGGCCGGCCGGCACGTACCCCGTCGAGCCGATCTACGAGCCGCGCAGCAGCTCCAGCTCAAGCAGCGAGCCCGTCGTGCTGGTGCCCCGGACGCCGTGGACCATCGGCGGTACCGGGATCGCGACCCTGGCTGTGGGGAGCGTGTTCTGGGCTCTGGCCCGCCGACAGCGGGACATGACGTACGAAGGGCTGACGCCCGGGCTGCGCCCCGCGCCGGGCGAGACCGCCGCCACGGTCCCTGCCGGCAAGCCGGTGGTGACCGTCCAGTTCACCCCGCCCGAGGGCGTCGGACCGGGGATGATGGGCACCCTGATCGACAAGAAGGCCGACCTGCGAGACGTCACCGCCACGATCATCAACCTCGCGGTCCGCGGCTACCTGCGGGTCGAGCAGACCGGGCCGGGCCGCAAGGACTTCCAGCTGGTCCGGACAGGGAGCCCCGACGGGCTGCTCCCCCACGAGGCGGCCCTGTTCACCCGGCTGTTCCCCGGCGAGGCCACGGTGATGACCTCAGCCCAGCTGCAGGACAAGTCCTTCGCGTCCACGGTGCAGGAGGGCAAGACCATGCTGTACCAGGCGGTCACCGCGTCCGGCTGGTTCACGAGTGACCCTTCACGCAGCCGCACCGTCTGGTTCGTGCTGGCGGCCGTGCTCGGAGCGGTGACCGGGCTGACGCTGGTCCTGCCACCGTTCCAGCGGGGCCTGTGGGTGGTCGGGGTGCCGGCCGCCGTGGCCGCGGTCGGGGCCCTGGTCTGCGCCAACCGGGCCGGGCCCCGGACCGCCGACGGCACCGCCGTGTACCTGCAGTCGCTGGGCTTCCGGCAGTACCTGACGACCGCCGAGGCCGACCAGATCCGCTGGGAGGAGGGCCAGGACATCTTCTCGCGCTACCTGCCGTACGCGATCGCCTTCGACTGTGCCGACCGCTGGGCCTCGGTCTTCCGCGAGCTCGCCGCCCGCGGGGTCGACCTCCCCGAGCCCACCTGGTACATCAACCCGTACGCGGCCGGGCACGGGTTTGGCTTCGCCAGCTCGGTCGACTCCATGATGTCGAGCCTCACCGGCTTCAGCGAGTCCGCTGCCACCGCCCTGCAGGCCGCCACCTCCGGCTCGTCCGGCGGCTCTGGCTTCTCCAGCGGCGGTTTCTCCGGCGGCGGAGGCGGCGGCATCGGCGGCGGGGGCGGCGGCAGCTGGTAGGCGTCAGTCCTCCCCCCAGAACAGCCGGTCCACCACCAGCTTGGAGCGGCGCGCCACCCGGCCCCAGTCCTCCATCAGGTGAGAGGCGCCCCGGCGGCCGTACCCGAGGCTCTGGGCGACCTGACCCAGCTCGCGGACATCGGTGGGGACCTGGTCAGACGGCTTGCCGCGCACCAGCATCGCCCCGTTGCGGATCCGGCCGGCGAGCAGCCAGGCCGCGCGCAGGGCGTCCGCGTCAGGCTCGCACACCAGCCCCGCCGTGACCGCCGCCGCCAGCGCCGGAAGGGTCCTCGGGGTCCGCAGCCCGGCCACCTCGTGGCCGTGCTGCAGCTGCAGCAGCTGCACCGTCCACTCCACGTCGCTCAGCCCGCCCGGGCCCAGCTTCAGGTGCCGCTTCGGGTCCACCCCGCGCGGCACCCGCTCGGTCTCCACCCGGGCCTTGAGCCGCCGGATCTCCACGACCTGCTGGGGGCCGAGCCCGCCCGCTGGGTAGCGCAGCGGGTCGACCGCGGCCAGCAGCCGCCTGGCCAGGTCCTGGTCGCCGGCGGCCGCGCTGGCGCGCAGCAGGGCCTGGGCCTCCCAGGTCGCCGACCAGCGCTGGTAGTAGGCCTGGTAGGAGCCAAGGGTCCGCACCAGCGGCCCGTTGCGTCCCTCGGGGCGCAGGTCCGGGTCCAGGGTGATCGCCACGTCCCCGCCCTGCTTCAGCAGCGACCGGAGCCGGGTAGCGACGGTCACCGCCTGCCGCTGCGCCTCCGGGTCATCGTGGTCGTCGATCACGAGCATGGCGTCCAGGTCCGAGCCGTACGACATCTCGGACCCGCCCCAGCTGCCGCAGGCGACGACCCCGACCGGCGGCGCCTGCGGCACCTCTCGCCGAGCCAGCTCTAGCAGCGCCTCGCAGGTGGCGCTGGCGATCTCGCTGAGCGCCAAGCCGACTGTCTCGGGGGCGGTCTCCCCTAGCAGGTCAGCCATCACTACCCGGAGCAGCTCGCGCCGCCGCAGGGCCTGGACTGCTTCCAGGGCGGCGGCCGGGTCGCTGTGGCGGGCCAGGGCCGAGCTCATCGCGGCGCTGGTCTCCGACCGGGCCGGTACGGTGATCTGCTCGTCGCTGGTGAGCAGCTCTACCTGCTGCGGGGCCCGGCGCAGCAGGTCCACCGCGTACCGGGAGCCTGACACGATCCGGGCCAGGCGCTGCGCCACGGCGCCCTCGTCGCGCAGCGCCCGCAGGTACCACGGGGTGGAGCCGAGGGCCTCGGAGATCTGCCGGAACGCCAGCAGCCCGTGGTCGGGGTTGCAGCCCTCGGTGAACCAGCCCAGCATCGCCGGCAGCAGCTGGCGCTGGATCTCGACACCCCGTGACATCCCCGTGGTCAGGGCCTGCAGGTGCCGCAGCGCAGCCGCCGGGTCCGCGTACCCGAGCGCCAGCAGCCGGGTCTGGGCGGCCTCGGTGGTGAGCCGGATCTGCGCGGTCGGGATCCGGGCCACCGCCTCCAGCAGCGGCGAGTAGAAGACCCGCCGGTGCAGCCGCCGCACCACCCGGGTGCTCTGGTGCCACTGCTCAAGGACCTGCTCTGGGCCCGGCAGCCCGGTCGCCCGGGCCAGCAGCCGCAGGCCGTCCGGGTCGTCGGGCAGCAGGTGGCTGCGGCGCAGCCGGTACAGCTGGACCCGGTGCTCCAGCAGCCGCTGGAACCGGTACGCCTCGCCCAGGCGGCGCCCGTCATCTCGCCCGACGTAGCCGTGCTCGACCAGCTTCTCCAGCGCCGACAAGGTGCCGGGCAGCCGGATCCGCTCATCGGCGCGGCCGTGCACGAGCTGCAGCAGCTGGACGCTGAACTCGGTGTCGCGCAGCCCGCCGGCGCTGAGCTTGATCTCCCGGTCGGCGTGGCTGGCCGGGATCAGCGAGATCACCCGCTGCCGCATCGCCTGGGCGTCGTGAACGAAGCCCTCCCGCTCCCCCGCCTCCCAGACCAGCGGACCGACCAGGTCACAGAAGTCCTGCCCGAGGGTCCGGTCGCCCGCTGCCGGGCGGGCCTTGAGCATCGCCTGGAACTCCCAGCTGGTGGCCCAGCGGGCGTAGTAGGCCGACATGCTGGCCATGGTCCGCACCAGCGGCCCGGCCTTACCCTCGGGGCGCAGGTTGGCGTCGACGGTCCAGATCGTCCCGGCCGCGGAGCGCTGCGAGCAGACCCGGCTCAGCGCCGACGCCAGGCGGGTGCCGATGGTCACCGCCTGCTCCGGGCTGGCCAGCGGCTCCCCGTCGGGTCCCAGGGCCGGCTCGGCGACGAAGAGCACGTCAACGTCGGAGATGTAGTTGAGCTCGCCAGCCCCGGTCTTGCCGAGCGCCACCACCGCCAGCCGGCAGCGCTCGTGGTCGCGGGTCTCGGCCCGGGCCAGGGCCAGCGCTGTCTCCACAGTGGCGTCGGCCAGGTCGGCGAGCTCGGCGGCGATGCCGGGCAGAGCGGCCAGCGGGTCGGGCGCGGTCAGGTCGCGGGCCGCGATCCGGTACAGCTCGCGCCGGTAGCCGTAGCGCAGCTCGTCGGACGGCCCGGTCGCCACCGGGACCGGGGCGGCGGGGTCGGCCCCGACCGCCCGCAGCAGCCGCGCCCGGAGCTGGTCGGCGTCTACCCGTACCGGGTCGCCGGCCAGCACCTCGACGTCGAGCGGGTGGGTGACCAGGCTGCGGGCCAGCTCGGTCGACCCGCCCAGCACCGCCACCACCCGGGAGGCGAAGGCGGGCTGCTCCACCAGCGAGTGCACCCGGGGCGGGTCAGCCTCCAGCAGGTCCACCAGCCCGGCCAGCGCCAGGTCAGGGTCGATCGCCTCGGCAGCCAGCTCAACGAACCGCCAGGTGCCCTCCTCGTGCCGCTCACTGAGCCGGTCGACCAGCGCTGTGGCCCGGGCCAGGTCTCGAAAGCCTCGTCGGGCCAGGTCTCCTTCGGTGGTCACGAGCCGCACAGGCTCAGGCTAGCCACGCTCGACCTGCCTGGCTGCCCAACCCAGCAAGGCCGGACCGCTCGGGACCGGGTGAGACCGCGGAAATCCGGCCTAGACTCAGGCGCCGGGAGGTCGAGTGATCATCACGCGGGGCGAGGCCACGACCTGGGGGCAGCGGTGACGCCCACCAGTCGTCGGCTGCAGCAGCAGGTCGAGGCGGCGCTGGCCGGTCTGGGGGCCGGCGGCCCCGGGTCACCGGCCCGCCGGCTGGCGGTCGCGGTCACCGCCCTGGCCGCACCCGAGCGGACGCTGGTCGCGCTGGCCGTACGGGCTGGCGCTGCCCGGCTCGGCGAGGTCGCCGGCGGCCGTACGGTCGAGCTGCGGGTCCCCCCGTACGCGGCTGTTCAGCTCGACGACGGCTCCGGCGGCCCGACCCACACCCGCGGCACCCCTCCGGCGGTGGTGGAGACCGACCCCGAGACCTTTCTCGCTCTCGCCGCCGGGACGCTGACCTGGGCTGAGGCGGTCGCCGACCGGCGGCTTCGGCGCAGCGGCGTCCACGTCGACCTGTCGGCCCGGTTCCCCCTCGCCTAGCCGCGCCCGGGGTCAGGCACCCGCGCCCACCGGGTCACAGCGCCTGCAGCAGGCTCCTCAGCTCCCACGGCGTGACCTGGCGGCGGTACTGCTCGTACTCGTCGGTCTTGTTGCGCAGGAAGTAGTCGAAGACGTGCTCGCCGAGCGTCTCGGCGACCAGCTCGGAGCGCTCCATCCGCCCGATCGCCTCTTCCAGGCTCCTCGGCAGCGGCTTGATCCCGAGTGCCCGGCGCTCGTGCTCGCTCAGGGTCCAGACGTCGTCCTCGGCGCCCGGCGGCAGCTCCATCTGCTGCTGGATCCCGTCCAGCCCGGCCGCCAGCACCAGCGCGTACGCCAGGTACGGGTTGCAGGCCGAGTCCAGCGAGCGGACCTCGACCCGGGCCGAGGCCCCCTTCGAGGGCTTCAGCGCCGGCACCCGGACCAGGGCCGAGCGGTTGTTGCGGCCCCAGCAGATGTACGAGGGGGCCTCCTGCCCGGCCGCGAACCGGACGTACGAGTTCACCCACTGGTTGGTGACCGCGGTGATGTCGCCGGCATGGTGCAGCACCCCGGCCACGAACTGGCGCGCCACCTGCGACAGGTGGTACTCGGCGGAGGCGTCGAAGAAGGCGTTGCGGTCCCCCTCAAACAGCGACACGTGGGTGTGCATCCCGTTGCCCGGCCACTGCTCCAGCGGCTTGGGCATGAACGAGGCGTGGATCTGCTGCGAGGCCGCCACCTCCTTCACCACGACCTTGAAGGTCATGATGCTGTCGGCCATGGTCAGGGCGTCGGCGTAGTGCAGGTCGATCTCGTGCTGGCCGGGGCCGGCCTCGTGGTGGCTGAACTCGACCGAGATCCCCATCTGCTCCAGCATCGCGATCGACCGGCGCCGGAAGTCCGAGCCCTCACCCAAGGTGGTGTGGTCGAAGTAGCCGCCCGGGTCGAGCGGTACCGGTGGGGTCGCGTCACCGGTGAGCCGGTGGAAGAGGTAGAACTCGATCTCGGGGTGGGTGTAGAAGGTGAAGCCGAGGTCGCCGGCCTTGCGCAGGATCCGCTTCAGCACGTACCGCGGGTCGGCGTACGAGGGTGAGCCGTCCGGCAGCCGGATGTCGCAGAACATCCGGGCGGTGGGCTGCGCCTGGTCGCGCCAGGGCAGGATCTGGAAGGTGCTCGGGTCGGGGTGGGCGACCATGTCGGACTCGTAGCGGCGGGCGAAGCCCTGGACCGCGGAGCCGTCGAAGCCCACCCCCTCGGCGAAGGCGCCTTCGACCTCGGCCGGCGAGATCGCCACGGACTTCAAGAAGCCCTGGACATCGGTGAACCAGAGGCGTACGAAGCGGACGTCTCGCTCCTCCATGGAGCGCAGGACGAACTCAGTCTGCTTGTCCATGCCGCGATTCTGCCCGGTGGATGTTTCGGCCAGGTAACAGCAAACGGCAGGTCCAGGCGCTCCGGACAGCTCCTCACCCCGGGCTTGTGGCGGCGGCGGTGGTTTTCACTCGCGGACCCGTACGGTTCCCGCCGACCCGTCGACGTCGATCACGGCTCCGTCGGGCAGGTTGAGGGCGCCCGCCATGCCCAGGACGGCTGGGATGCCGTACTCGCGCGCGACGATCGCCGCGTGGGACAGCCGGCTTCCGGTCTGCGCAACGACGGCGACGGCGCGGGCGAACAGTGGGGTCCATGCCGGGTCGGTCGCAGGACAGACCAGGACGTCCCCGGGCTGAAGCCGGTCGAAGTCCTCGGGCCCACGGACGATCCGCGCCGGACCGGTGGCCCGGCCGGGGCTCGCGGCGACGCCGCCACCAGACCCGCTGCTGTGCGAGGCGATCCCCGCCGTCCACGCTGCCTGAGCCCGGTGCCGCTGGGCTCGGCGGCGGTCCACGACCGGCCGGACCTCATGACCGCGGGTCACGGCTCCGGTGAGCTCCTCGAAGGTCAGGTAGACCACCTCGTCAGGGGTGAGACCCAGCCGGCGCCCGGCCTCGTGTGCGAGCCGTCGCAGCTGGCAGCCGAGCTCCTCGAAGGCCAGCACCGAGGCCTCGCGCATCACGTGGCCGGCCCGGTAACGGGCCAGGAGCCGCTGGGGGACGATCCACGGGACCGCGGGCGGTACCGCCGGGGCCGGGGGCTGCCCTCCGAGGAGTGACAGGAACCCTGGGAGGTCCTCACGCCAGCTGCGGCTGGAGAACACCTGGTACATGCGGGTGGTGCGGGCGCCGAACCGGTCCAGAAACACCTCCAGGTCCCCCCACCAGGCGGTGCTGCGCACGGCGGCGACGTCGACGGGGCGTGCGGCCAGGGCGGCGCGTACGTCGTCGTCAGCGGAGGCGACGAGGTCAGCGATGGCGCGGTTGACGTCAGTCGAGACGTAGCCGACGCCGGCGAGCAGGTCGAAGGGTTCGAGCTTCGACCGGCTGAGCTTCAGCAGAGCCCCCAGCAGCACACCGCGCAGCCCGTACGGGCGCAGGTTGCGAGCCCGCGTCTGGAGCAGGTCGGCGGCCTGGTCCATGGCGTGGCGCAGCAGGGCCACCAGCTCGGCGTCCGGCAGCGCAGCGACATCGGTACTGGCGACCCAGTCGGTGAGCTCGCGGAACGGGGCCATGCCCCAGTCGGCCGAGTCCGGGCAGCGATCGGGCAGTAGAGCGCTCAGCAGCCGCCACGGCCGGCGGAGCCTGAGGTGCGGCGGGGTGAGGCGGGCCAGGCCGTCGCCGTCGACCTGGACCAGCTCGCGGCCGCCCTCGATCTCGATCCCGGCACCGGCGAGGGTGCCGCGGACCACGTTCAGGGTTCGCTGAGTGACCTCGGTGTCCAGGGGGTAGGGCGCGGGGAAGTGCTCGATGATGTCGTCGTGAATCCACTGGCCGGCCTTCGAGGGACGCTGCCCGACGACCGTGACCGGCCTGGCCTGGAGCAGCCACAGCCGGTCGCCCTCGACCGCCCACTCGATGTCCATCGGTCTGCCGTAGTGGCGCTCGACCTTGCGGGCCAGCGCTGCGACCCGCTTCGCGGTCGCCTCATCGATCGACGGTGCGGCAGGGTCACAGACGGCGGTGGTGATGGTGCTGCCGTCGGCCCGGAGGTCGATCCGGGTGCGCTTGTCGCCCAGGCGAGTCTGGACCCGGCGGCCGACCCGGTACGAGTCGGGTGTGACGGCACCGGAGACCACCGACTCCCCGAGCCCGAGCGTCGCCTCGACCGTCACCTCGCGCCGACCGGTGACCGGGTCGACGGTGAACGCAACGCCCGCCGCGTCGGCCCGCACCATCGTCTGGACCACCACCGCCAGCGCGACGTCGTCGCCGTAGCCCTGGGCCTTGCGGTAGGCGACGGCCCGCTCACCCCACAGCGAGGCCCAGCAGCGGCGCACCGCGTCGGGCACGTCGTCTCTGACGACCCCGAGGAACGTCTCCTGCTGGCCAGCGAACGACGCATCGGGCAGGTCCTCGGCGGTGGCCGACGAGCGTACCGCGACCGGGCCGCCGATCCGGGCGACAGCCTCGCGAAGCTCGTCCGCCATCCCGGGCGGCAGCGGGGCGTTCGCCACAGTGTCGGCGGTCAGCTCGTCGAGGCCTGAGACCGCGGCCCGGTAGGCGTCGACGGTGACACAGAACCCGTCGGGCACCGGCAGGCCGGCCCTGAGCATCTCCCCCAGGTTGGCTCCCTTACCGCCGACCAGGGCGATGTCGGCAGCGCTGACGCAGCTCAGGTCGATAATCATGACATTGCCTTTCTCGACAGCAGGAACCCAGCCAGCGCGGTGACGGTGATCGTCGCGAGCAGGCAGCGCAGAGCGAGGGCACTGGACAGGCCGTACCAGGACTGGGCGTCGAGGTCAGTGACGATCCGAGGCGTCGCGTTCGCCAGCAAGGTCTGGGTGAGCGCCGAGATGCCCGCCCCAGCCCCAACCAGGACTCCACGTCGGCTCACTGCAGGCCGCGGAAGAGCAGGTCGACGGCGGTGGTCATGCGCTCAGCGAGGCTGGGCCCCTCGGGGTCGGTCACCCAGCCCATGAGGGTCAGGAAATAGGCGCCCTGCAGCAAGGTCGCGGCCTGGACCGTCGGTAGGTCGGCGCGCAGCTCACCGGCGGCCACGCCGTCGGCCAGGACCTCGGTCAGCGCACACCCCATGGCCTGCTGGTTCTCAGAGCCGAAGTCGGTGAGACTGACGGTGCGCGCCGCCAGCATCATGCGGGTCAGGTCGGCGTGCTCCTCATGCCAGACGACCATCGACTGAAGCATTCGGGTGACCTTCTCGCGGGCGGTTCCTGGCTCGGACCGGGCGGCGACCAGGGCCTCGAGCGCCTCGGCTCCCACGTAGCGGAAGACGTCCTGCTTCGTGGGGAAGTGGGTGAAGAACGTGCCCTTGGCGACATCGGCGGCCTCGGTGATGTCGGCGACGGTGACGTTGTCGAACCCCCGCTCCTGAAACAGGCGCATCGCCTCGGTGAAGATCCGCCGCCTGGTCTCGGCACGCCGTCGAGCCACTCGATTAGCCATGACCACAGTCTAAACATGACCCTGGTCATTTTGGAGGCTGCTCGGACCTCCGGCAGGGACGACGAGCCCGAGACCGCTGGAGCGACCGTCCACGGCTGCTGGCATCATCGTGGCGAGACGGCGAGAAGAGGTGCGATGCGGCCTGGCTGGTACCCAGACCCGACCGGCGACCCGGCCTGGCGGTGGTTCGACGGGAGCCACTGGACCATGGTGGCGGTCGCCCGGACCGGCGACCGCCCGCCCACCGGCTGGCCGCCGCCTGGGCAGCCCCGCGGACCGGTTCCGCCCGCGCCCCGGCAGAGTCGAGGGACCGGCTGGCTGGTCCTGGTCCTGACCCTGGTCCTCGGTGCCGGGCTCCTGCTGCGGCTGCCGCCCCGGGTGAACGAGGCCCGCCTTGAGCTCCCGCCGACCGGTCCGACAGCCGCCTCCGGGGCGCCCGAGCCGTCCCGACCGGCCAGCCTGTGCCAGCGGGGCACCCCCAGCGACCGGTCCTTCCACCCGGTGGACGGGTCCCTGTACGGCGGGCGGCTGCGCCTGCTGCGCAGCCACGCCCCCTACCACTCGGGCCCCGGTTCCATCACGGTGCTGCGGTCCACGTCGGATGCCGCGTCGTTCTACCAGGTCGGCGCGGCGGGAACCCGGGCGGCCGAGCTCTCGCTCGGCGAGATCCGCCGCACCGAGACCTACCCCGACCCCGAGACCTCGGCCCGGAGGCTGGCCGGTTGCCTGGCTGCCGACGCCCGTCTGTACTCGACGCCGGCGCCCCTGAGCATCACCACCCAGCGGGCCCACCCGGTCGGGCAGCGACCCGGGGCGCTGCTGGTAGCCAGCCTGCCTCCCGGTCCCAGCGGCCGCCCGGGCCTGTCGAACCTGGTGCTGCTGGTGGTCGACGACGGGCGCCCGGACCGGTGGTCGGTGGCCTGCGCCACCACCCACCAGAGCGCCGACCTCGACCGGGTCCTGGCCGCCATCGGCCACGTCGACGTGGTCTGAACCGTTCTAGACGGCCGGACGACGAGGAGCGGCTGGCCGGACCACTGCCCGTCGCCCATGACCTTCCTCAAGGCTGCTCGGTATCATGCGCTCTCGTGACCCGCGTCGAACCCTATCCCGTGTCCCCGCTACGACCGGTGCCGGAGTCGATTCCGCGCCCCGAGTACGTGGGGAAGGCACGGGCGGCCCGGTACACCGGCTCGCACGTCCAGTCGGCCGAGACCATCGAGCTGATGCGCGAGTCGGGCCGGATCGCGGCCCAGGCGATGGCCGAGGCCGCCAGCCGGATCCAGCCGGGAGTGACCACCGACGAGCTGGACGCGGTCGCCCACGAGTTCATGTGTGACCACGGCGCGTACCCGTCGGCGCTGCGCTACCCGGGCAGCGCCGGGGCGCCGCCGTTCCCAAAGGCCATCTGCACCTCGGTCAACGAGGTGATCTGCCACGGGATCCCCGACGCCCGCCCGCTGGAGGAGGGTGACCTGGTCAAGATCGACGTCACGGCCTTCAAGAACGGCGTGCACGGCGACAACTGCGGCACCTTCGCCTGCGGCGAGCTGGACGAGGCCTCGCGGCTGCTCATGGAGCGCACCAAGACCGCCATGGAGCGGGCCATCAAGGCCGTCGTCCCGGGTCGGCAGATCAACATCATCGGGCGGGTGATCGAGTCCTACGCCCACCGCTTCGGGTACGGCGTGGTGCGCGACTACACCGGCCACGGGGTGCACACCGCCTTCCACTCCGGGCTGGTCGTCCTCCACTACGACGAGCCCCGCCATACCACCGTGATCGAGCCCGGGATGACCTTCACCATCGAGCCGATGCTGTGCCTGGGTGACTACCACTCGCACCAGTGGGACGACGGCTGGACCGTGGTCACCAACGACGGCTCCCGGGTCGCCCAGTGGGAGCAGACCCTGGTGGTCACCGAGACCGGCGCCGAGGTGCTGACCGTCGCCTGACCCCGTACACTCGTCACCGGACGAGCCGGCCGGGTGACCGCGGCCCGTACGGGTCGAGGAAAGTCCGGACTCCGCAGAGCAGGGTGGTGGGTAACACCCACCCGGGGCGACCCGCGGGACAGTGCCACAGAGAACAGACCGCCCGCCTCTCGGGGCGGGTAAGGGTGAAACGGTGGTGCAAGAGACCACCAGCACCCCAGGTGACTGGGGTGGCTCGGTAAACCCCACCCGGAGCAAGACCACAAGGGCCTTCGGGCCTGCGACAGCGTTGGAGGGCTGCTCGCCCGAGCTGTCGGGTAGGTCGCACGCGCGGCTGCGCGAAGGCCGCTGGCAACAGCGGTCGCAGATGGATGGTCACCGGCCCCTCGGGGCCACAGAATCCGGCTTACAGGCCGGCTCGTCCCCTACGCTTGGCCCTGTCTCACCACGCCCGAAGGAGCACCGATGGCCCGCTACGACCTGTCCCGCACCACGCTCGGCGAGCTGCTGCGCGACCCGGAGGTGGTCGCCATTCTGGACCGCCACGCCCCCGGCCTGAGCAGCAACCCGGTGCTGCAGATGGCGAGCGGGATGCCGGTTCAGCAGGCCGTCGCGATGGGAGGCGAGCTGGTGAGTCCCCAGACCGTGGCGGCGATCACCGCCGAGGTCGACCAGCTGGCCTGACCGGTCACCGGCTCGGGGGCGGAGCCAGGAGCCTGGCCAGGGAGTCAGGCGGTGGCGAACCGGACCCGGCCCTGCCCCGGGTCGGCCTCGACCAGTCGGACCCTGATCTCGGCGCCCAGCTCGACCTGGCCCTCGACCCGGGCCTCGACCGGCGGCTCGCTCAGCACCACGGTGCCGCTGCGCCCGTTCCGGTCGACCTCGACCACCACGGCCGGGAAGGTCTGCCCGACCTGCGGCTGCAGCACCAGGGTCTCTATCAGGTCGACGATGCCGCGCTCGTACTTCTTGGCCCGGGAGTCGGACTCCGCCATCACCTGCGGCAGGCTCGGCAGCGCCTGGCGGACCCAGCCCGGCACCTCCTCACCGGCGACCAGTGCCCGGCAGGCCTCCAGCACGTACCGGTCGACCAGCCGCCGCAGCGGCGCGGTGGTGTGGGCGTAGCGCATCGCCAGCGCCCCGTGCTGCAGGTTCTGGTCGGGCACCTCACCGTCGAAGGGCAGGTAGCCGGCGCCGCGGAACAGCCACGTGCAGGCCTGGGTCATCGCCTGGTGGGCGGGGATGGCCGGGTCGAGCGAGCGGACCATCTCGGGGTAGCTCATCGAGCCTGGCCAGCGGATCTGGAGCCCCTTGGCGGTCCGGTACAGCTTGTCGACCGAGGCCTGCTCGGCCGGCGGCAGGGTACGGAGGATCCCGACCTTGCCGGCGACCATGATCTCGGCGGCTGCGGCCCCGGTGAGCAGGGAGACCTGCGCGTTCCAGCCCTCAACCGGCAGCCCGGCCCGGTAGTGCAGCCGCCACTGGCCCTGGTCGGTCACGACCTCCTGCTCCGGGATCGCCAGGCTGACCCCGCCACGGGCCACCTCCTGCGCCTCCCGCAGCCCCCCGATGGTCTTCAGCAGCTGCAGCGACTCGCTCGCGGTGCCGGCGTTGATCTGAGCCTGAACCTCCTCGTACGTGAGGCGGGCCCGGCTGCGGACCGCCGCCCGCTCGACCCGGGCCGAGGTCTGCAGCCCGTCCGGGTCGAGCTCGACGGTCCACAGCAGAGCCGGCCGGGCTCGCCCGTCGGCCAGCAGCGAGGCGGCGTCCTCACTGAGCCGGGGCGGGTGCAGCGGGGCCCGCTGGTGCGGGGAGTAGTAGGTCTGCCCCCGGCGCCAGGCCTCCTGGTCGACCGGGTCGCCGGGGGACACCCAGGCCGCGACGTCAGCGATCGCGTAGTGCACGGTGAAGCCGCGCCGGCTGCGGGCCAGGTGGAGCGCCTGGTCCAGGTCCATCGACCCGGGCGGGTCGATGGTCACCAGCTCGATGTCGGTCCGGTCCAGCTCGGGCAGCGGGCGCGGCTGGGCGGCACTGGCCTCGGCCGCTGCCAGGGCTGCTGCCGGGAAGGCGTCGGGGATCCCCAGGCCCTGGCGCAGCCGGGCCAGGCCGTCGGCGATCGGCGCCGGGACCTCGACCGGGGCGACGATCTGGCGGGCCGGCACTACCGCTCCGTCCGGACCAGGACCGCGGAGCACTCCTCGCAGCGCAGCACCTCGTTCGCGGGTGCGGCCTGGTAGCGGTTGTAGTCGGCGGGGGTGGCCTCCAGCCCGCAGCCGGTGCAGCGGCGGCCCTTGAGCTCGGCCGCTCCGTACCCGGAGCGGGCCCGGACCTTCTCGTACAGGTCAACCAGCCCGGCCGGCAGGTCCTTGACCACCTGCCCCCGGCGGCCGCGCTCGGCGGCCACGTCGGCCGACAGCTGCGCCACCGCCTGGTCCCGGGTCGCGATCAGCGCCCGCATCTGGTCCTCGACCTCGGTCTTGCGCTGGCGGACCTGGTCACGGGCCTGCTCGGCGTCCTCGAGGGCCTGCATCAGCTCCAGCTCGCTGTCCTCCAGGGTGGCGATCCGGCCCACGAGGTGCTCGATCTCGTCGAGCATGCTCCGCAGCACCTTGGGGTCGGTGACGCCGCCGTCGTCCACCATCTGCTGGTCGCGTACCAGCCGGGCCCGGACCGGCTCCAGGTCGGACTCGGCGCGCTTCTGGGCGGCGGTGGCGTCGCTGACCACGGTCTCGGCAGCCACCAGCTCCTGCGCCAGGGTGGCCCGGACGGCCTGGTGCTGCTTCAGCTGGGCGTGCTCGGGCAGGGTCTTGGCCCGGTGCTCCAGCTGGCTGATCGCGGTGTCGATCCGCTGCAGGTCCAGCAGTCTGAGCTGTGCTGACGGGTCGGCCTGCATGGCGCACCTCCTGTGGTTGTGGCCCCGTACTCTACCGGGCCGCCCGGCCTGGCCAGGGCCGATCAGCGAACCGAGCAGGCCCGCCGGCCTCAGCCGCCCTGCCTAGACTGCCGGGAGAGAGCAAGGAGTACCTGTGAGCACCCAGCAGCCCAAGCTGCCGAACCGGCAGATCCCCTTCAGTGACGCCTTCAAGGCCTTCATCTGCCAGGACTGGGCCCCGTACGACGACACCGTGCCGCAGCCGCTGCCGGCGACCGCCTACACCGCGGCCCGTCGCGCCCGGCTGTCGGCGCTGTTCCCGGGCGAGCGGCTGGTGGTCCCGGCCGGTGGGCTGCAGGTCCGCTCCAACGACACCGACTACCGGTTCCGTCCCCACACCGCCTTCGCCTACCTGAGCGGGCTCGGCTGCGACCGGGAGCCGGACGCGGTCCTGGTGCTGGAGCCGACGGCCGACGGCCACGCCCCCACCTTGTACTTCTCGCCGCGGGCGCCCCGAGAGGACGAGGAGTTCTACTCCAGCCCCCGCTACGGCGAGATGTGGGTCGGGCAGCGTGAGTCACTGGCTGAGATGAGCGCCTGGACGGCGCTGCCCTGCGCCCACGTCCGGACCCTGCCGGAGGCTCTCGACCCGGCTGTCCCCACCCGGGTGCTGCGGGCCGGGGCCGAGGTGGTGGCGCTGGTCGACCAGCGCCGCGGCGGCGAGCAGCTCGACCGCGACGAGGAGCTGGAGGTGGCGGTCAGCGAGCTGCGGCTGGTCAAGGACACCTTCGAGGTCGACCAGGTGCGGCAGGCCTGCGTCGCGACCGCTGCCGGGTTCGAGGCTGTGGTCCGCTCCTTCCCGGAGGCCGTCCGCCGGGGCCGCGGCGAGCGCTGGGTCGAAGGGGTCTTCGGCCTGTACGCCCGTCACGCCGGCAACGCGGTCGGCTACGACACCATCGCCGCCAGCGGCGACCACGCGAACACCCTGCACTGGATCCGCAACGACGGCGACCTGCGCAACGGAGACCTGCTGCTGCTGGACGCCGGGGTGGAGCTCGACTCCCTGTACACGGCGGACGTCACCCGTACGCTGCCGGTGAGCGGGCGCTTCACGCCCGAGCAGCGCCAGGTGTACGAGGCGGTGCTGGAGGCGCAGCGGGCCGGGATCGCCGCCGCCAGGCCGGGCGTCACGTTCTCCGCCGTCCACGACGCCGCGGTCGCCGTGGTCGCCCGGCGGCTGGCCGAGTGGGGGATCCTGCCGGTACCCCCGGAGGAGTCGCTGAGCGACCAGGGCGGCCAGCACCGGCGCTGGATGGTGCACGGAACCTCCCACCACCTGGGGCTCGACGTGCACGACTGCGCCCAGGCCCGCCGGGAGGTGTACCGCGAGGGGACCCTGCGGCCGGGGATGGTGATCACGGTCGAGCCGGGAATCTACCTGCGCTCCGCCGACCTGATGGTTCCCGAGCCGCTGCGCGGGATCGGGGTCCGGATCGAGGACGACATCGTGATCACCGAGGACGGCTGCGAGGTGCTGTCGGACCAGCTCCCGACCGACCCCGACGAGCTCGAGGCCTGGATGGCCCCGCTGCTGGCCGGCAGCGCCTGAGCGGCCCTTCGCCACCGGTCGTCGACGCGGGCCGGCACGGTTGTGCCCGGCCCGGTCCCGCCCGCCTCGAGCCGTACGGTCGACAGCCTCGCCCCTGCCACCCAGGCTCCAGACCACTCCTCGTCCAGGCTTGTCACGGCGGCTACAGTCGCTGCCTCTCGCGGGGTGATACTGACCTCGGGCCGGGCTCTGCCCAGCCGCTATCGTCGCGGGAGTGACCGAAGACCTGACGCACGTGGTCCTCCCCGAGTCGGAGATCCCCACTCACTGGTACAACATCGTCGCTGACCTGCCCACCCCGCCCCCGTCGCCGCTGTCCCCGACGACCGGGGAGCCGCTGCAGCCCGACGAGCTGAGTGCGATCTTCCCGCCCGGGCTGATCGAGCAGGAGGTCACCACCGAGCGCTGGGTTGAGATCCCCGAGCCGGTCCGCGAGCTGTACAAGCTCTGGCGCCCGTCCCCGCTGGCCCGGGCCCGCCGGCTGGAGCAGGCGCTCGGCACCACGGCCCGGATCTACTACAAGTACGAGGGCGCATCCCCGGTCGGCAGCCACAAGACCAACTCGGCCGCAGCCCAGGCGTACGCGAATGCCCAGGCCGGGATGACGAAGGTGGTCACCGAGACCGGGTCCGGGCAGTGGGGCTCGGCCCTGGCCTTCGCCGCGGAGGCCTTCGGCCTGGAGTGCGAGGTCTTCCAGGTCCGCTCCACGTACGACTCGAAGCCGTACCGGCACGTGCTGATGGAGACCTTCGGGGCCACCGTCCACCCCTCCCCCTCCGACCTGACGGGCGCTGGCCGGGCGCTGCGGGAGCGCTTCCCCGACACCCCGGGATCGCTGGGGATGGCGATCTCCGAGGCGGTCGAGGTAGCCACTGAGGACCCGGCCTGCAACTACTCGCTGGGGTCGGTGATGAACCACGTGCTGCTGCACCAGTCGGTGATCGGGCTGGAGGCGGTCAAGCAGCTGGCTCTCTTCGGCGAGACGGTGGACTACCTCTTCGCCTGCGCTGGCGGCGGGTCCAACCTGGGCGGCATCGCCTTCCCGTTCGTACGGGAGAACCTGGCCGGCAGGGCGGCCACCGAGATCTGGGCCTGCGAGCCGCAGGCAGCCCCCAGCCTCACCCAGGGCGAGTACCGCTACGACCACGGCGACGCCTCGGGAATGACGCCGCTGCTGAAGATGTACACGCTGGGCGCCGACTTCGTCCCGGACCCGGTCCACGCCGGCGGGCTGCGCTACCACGGGATGGCGCCGCTGGTCTCTCACGCCTACCACGAGGGGCTGCTGAAGGCCACCGCGATCGGGCAGCTGGAGGCCTTCCAGGCCGGCACCCTGTTCGCCCGGGCCGAGGGGATCGTGCCGGCGTCGGAGTCCAACCACGCCATCGCGGGGGCGGTCCGTCAGGCCCGTGCCGCGGCCGAGGCGGGCGAGTCGCCGACGATCCTGATCGGGGTGTCGGGGTCGGGCCAGCTCGACCTGCCCGCCTACCAGGAGTTCCTGTCGGGCCGGATGACCGACGCCTGACCCGCCTCATGGAAACTGACCCGCCCCATGGAAGAATGACCTGGATACTCATTACTGACAAGGGGAGACATGGCAGGGCGACCACGACCTGAAGGGGCGCAGCGCGAGCCGCTGCCCCAGCACCTCTGGGGACTGGTGAAGGCTGCCGTACCCCCGATCCACCCCGAGGGACGCCGCTTCGCCGCGGTCCCGGTGGTGGTGGGGCTGCTCGGCTGGCGCTACGGCTGGCTGCGGCGGGCCTCTCTGCTGACAGCCGGTGCGATCGCGTACTTCTTCCGGCACCCGGACCGGGTCCCACCGACCCGGTCGGGCGCGGTGGTCGCGCCGGCCGACGGTGAGGTCACCCTGGTCGACGAGGCGGTCCCACCGCCGGAGCTGGGGCTGGGCGACGCCCCGCTGCCCCGGGTCAGCATCTTCTTGTCGGTGCTCGACGTCCACGTCCAGCGGGCCCCGCTGGCGGGCCGGGTCGCCGAGGTGGTCCACACCCCGGGCCAGTTCCTGCCCGCCGACGTCGTCGAGGCGTCCACCCAGAACGAGCGCTGCTGCCTGCGGCTGGAGACCGACGACCAGACCGCGGTCGGGGTGGTCCAGATCGCCGGCCTGGTGGCCCGCCGGATCCTCTGCGAGGTGGCTCCCGGCGACTGGCTCCAGCTGGCCCAGACGTACGGGCTGATCCGGTTCGGCTCTCGGGTCGACACCTACCTGCCGGCCGGGACGACCCTGCTCCCGCAGGTCGGGCAGCACGCGGTGGGCGGCGAGACCCTGCTTGCCGTGCTGGGCTGAGCCGTGGCTGGCTCTCGACGCCCGAAGCGGCACCGCAGGGACGACCTCACCACCGAGGAGGTGGAGGAGGCCCTTGACGTGCTGGAGGCCCACGACCAGCCTCGGCAGCGCAACCGCGGGATCCTGCTGCTGCCGACAGTGGTCACCCTGGCTGCGCTGGCCTGCGGGCTCAGCGGCGCCCGGTACGCAGCTGACGGCAAGCCGCTGCTAGCGCTGGGCCTGGTGGGCCTGGCGGCTGTGCTGGACGCCCTCGACGGGCGGCTGGCCCGGCTGCTGTCGGCGACCTCGAAGATGGGAGCCGAGCTCGACTCCCTGTGCGACGCCATCGGCTTCGGGGTGACGCCGGCCCTGATCACGTACTTCATCGTGATCCACCCCCACAGCGGGGCGACCCGCGACTGGGGCTGGATCGCGGTGGTGGTGTACGCGGCCTGCATCGTGCTGCGGCTGGCCCGGTTCAACACGCTGCTGGACGACCCGAACCGGCCCGCCTTCACCAAGGAGTTCTTCGTCGGGGTCCCGGCCCCGGCGGCAGCGCTGCTGGCGCTGGTCCCGGTGCTCACCAAGGTCCGCTTCGGCGACGGCTGGTGGTGCAGCCCGGTGACGACCTCGCTGTGGCTCGTGACGATCGCGGCGCTGGCCTTCTCCCGGCTGCCGACCTTCTCCGCCAAGACCGCCAAGGTCAGCCCCGGCCGGGTCCCGTTCCTGCTCCTGGCTGCGGTGGTGCTGCTGGCCGCGCTGATGACCCAGCCGCTGCTGACCGTGCTGGTCATCGACGCCTTGTACCTGCTGCACATCCCGTACGCCTGGTACTCGTACCGGTGGCTGGCCGCTCACCCCGACGCCTGGGAGGCTGCTGGCCCGGAGCGGCGGGCGCTGCGCCGCAAGAGCCGGCGGTGGAGGCTGCGGATCTAGGTACTTTGTCACGGCCCCTGACTGGTCAGACATAATGCGGGCATGTCTGATGCTCATCCCCAGCCACCACTGTGGCCGCTGTACCTGGGTGGTTTCCTCGGCCCCTTCGGAGGGGCCATCGTGTCCACGATGCTGCCCGAGATGGCCGAGGCCCTGCAGGTCTCGGTCCCCTCGGTGAGCACCTCCCTGTCGGCCTACCTGCTCCCGTTCGCGGCCGCGATGCTGGTCTCGGGGACCCTGGCCGAGCGGCTCGGCCGGCGGCGTACGGTTCAGGTCGGCTACATCGTCTACGCCCTGTCGTCGATCGGCTGTGCCCTGGCCCCCAACCTGCAGCTGTTCCTGCTGCTGCGGGTCGTGCAGGGCGTCTCCAACGCCTTCACCACCCCGGTCCTGGCGGCGGCGATCACCGACCAGGTCCCGCCGCAGCGACTGGGCCGCTCGCTGGGGATGTTCGGCGCCACCCAGGCCGTCGGGCAGGCGATGTCGCTGCTGCTGGGAGGCCTGGCGGCCAGCTTCAGGTGGCAGTCGGCCTTCATCGTGATCGGGGTCCTGTCGGCGGTGCTGGCCCTGCTGCCGCCGGCCGACGCCCCGGCCCGGGCCGACCAGCGCCCCGGGCGGTGGCGGGCTCTGGCCACCCGCCAGCTGCTGGTGGCCAGCACCATCGCGCTGCTCGCCTTCCTGACCACGATCGGGATGGCCGTGGTCGGCGCCCTGTACGTGCGCGACGAGTACCACCTCTCCCCCTTCGCTGCCGGGCTGGTGGTGGCCTCGTTCGGCGTGGCCGGGCTGGCCACCGGACGCTGGTCCGGCTCGCTTCTGGACCGCCACCCCCGGCTGCTCGTCGGCAGCGCCGCCCACGCCCTGCTCGGCGGGCTCTGTGTCCTGGCCGGGCTGTCGACACTGGCCGGGCCGGTGCTGGGGCTGGTGCTCGCGGTCGTGCTGATCGCCCTGGCCGGTGTGGCCTCGGCTGCGGCCCGCTCGATGGCCCAGACCCTGTCGGTCACCGCGGCCCCCGAGAACCGCTCCGGCGCCTCCTCGGTGATGCTGGCCTGCCAGTACACCGGCGGCGCCCTGGTTCCGTTCACCTGGGTCCCGATCTACCACCTGCACACCGCCACCAACCCGCACCTGCTGGCTCTGTCCCTGGCGGGTGTCAGCTCGCTGGTGGCCGGGGCCCTGCTGCTGGTGCTCTGGCGCCGCGGCTTCGCCGCCAGCCCGGCTAGCTGACGCTGCGGGCCAGCAGCTCGCGGGCCCGGTCAGCGACCGTGTGCTCGCAGAGCACCTCGTAGCGGGTGGCGATGATCTGGCGGGCCGAGCTGAAGTCTCGCCGGCCCTGGCCGACGTAGGCGAGCGCGGCCAGACCGGTGCTGACGACCAGCCCGATCCCGAGCGCCGTCCCCACTACCTGGAGCCTGGAGCTGCCTGAGGGCATGAACAGCCACAGCACCGCTGCCAGCAGGGTGCCGGTCACCAGCCCCTGAATGATGCCCCGGATCAGCACCGAGGCCCAGGTCTTGCGCGCCAGCACCCGCTCCACGCTGCGCAGGTCGGTGCCGACGATCGCCAGGTTCTCGACCGGGAACTGCTGGCTGGCGAGGTGGTGGACCGCCGCTGCTGCCGCGGGGTAGCTGTCGAAGATCGCGACCGACTGCGGGTACTTCAGCGGCTGCGGGGCGCCCCCGCGAGGCCGGGCCGGGTCAGCAGTCATGGCAGGTTCCCGGGCAGCTGGCCGGCCCGTGCCAGCTGGGCCTCGGCCAGCTTCAGCCCGGCCTCGTCGACCATCTCGTCGTCGACGACGATCGCCCCGACCGCGCCGCCGGCGGCCGAGGTGGCCTCCCGGTACGCGGTCACGATCCGCCGGGCCCGCTCCAGCACCGCCTCGGCCGGGGTGAAGACCTGGTTGCCGACCACCACCTGGTCGGGGTGCAGCACCCACTTGCCGTCGTAGCCGAGCGCCGCGGCGCGGGTCGCCGCCTCCCAGAAGCCCTCCCGGTCGCGGATCGCGACGTACGGGCCGTCGATCGCCTGGAGCCCGTGCGCCCGGGCCGCCAGCAGGATCGTCATGTGGATGTGGTGGTACGCGTCGGCCGCGTACCCGGCCGGCTGAGCACCCACGTTCAAGGTGGCCATCCCGATCGAGGCCATGAAGTCACCCGGCCCGAAGACCAGGCTCTGCAGCCGTGGCGAGGCCTGCGCGATCGCCGCCACCGCCAGCGCGCCCCGGGCCTCCTCGATCTGCACCTCGAGCCCGATCCGGCCCGGCTCCAGCCCGTTCAGCCGCTCCAGCTGGGTCAGCACCAGGTCGGTCGCCACCACCTGCTCCGGCCCGGTGACTTTCGGCACCACGACCGCGTCCAGATGCGCCCCGGCCCCGGCCACCACCTCGCTCAGGTCGGCCACCGTCCACGGGGTGGTCCAGTCGTTGACCCGGACCGTCACCAGCCCGGCCCGCCAGCCCTCCCCGGAGGTCAGCGCGCCCACCACCCGCTGGCGGGCCTCGGCCTTAGCCGGCGGTGCGACCGCGTCCTCCAGGTCCAGGAAGACCGCGTCCACCTCCAGCCCGCGGGACTTGGCGATGAAGCGGTCCGAGGAGCCTGGGACCGCAAGAACCGTACGGCGTGGAAGAGTTCTCACGTATGCGACTCTAAGGCCCGTCACGGTGCATTCGACAGCGGCCAGCGACTACGCTGCCACCGTGGCCGGCACGACGATGTACATCACCCGCCTGCGCGGGCTCCCCGTCATCGACGCTGACGGCGACCGGATCGGCAGGCTCAGCGATGTGGTGGTCCAGGTCCGCGGCCGGGGCCGGCCGCCCCGGGTCAAGGGACTGGTGGTGGAGCTCTTCGCGCGGCGCAAGGCGTACCTGCCGATGGAGCGGGTGTACTCCATCGACGCGGTCCAGATCGTGGTCTCCGGGGTGGTCAACACCCGCCGCTTCCACCGCCGCGAGGGCGAGACCCTGGTCGTCGACGAGCTCATCGGGCGGCGGGTGGTACGCCACGGCGCCAGCCAGGCCACCACCATCGTGGACGTGGCGATGCACGCCGGCCGGGCCGGCGACTGGGAGGTGTCCCGGGCAGCGCTGCGCGAGTCCACCAAGTCGTTCCGGCTCAGCTCCCGGGTCCCGATCACCGTGGTGCCCTGGAATGAGGTGCCCGACCTGGAGCTGGCCGCCGGCGACACCCGCGACGCCCAGATCGCCGACATGATCGACAAGAAGGCCGCCGACGTTGCCCGCGAGCTGCACGACATGGCTCCCGACCGGCGCGCCGAGGTGGCCCACGCCCTGGACGACCGGCAGCTCGCCGACGCCATTGAGGAGCTGCCCGAGGACGAGCAGGTCGACCTGATCACCTTGCTGGACCCGGAGCGGGCCGCGGACGTGCTCGAGGAGATGGACCCCGACGACGCCGCCGACCTGATCTCGGAGCTGCCCGACGACCTGGCCGACGCGCTGCTCAACCGGATGCGGCCCGAGGACGCCCAGGACGTGCGGGACCTGCTGCTGTACGACGACAACACCGCCGGCGGCATGATGACCCCCGAGCCGATCATCGTCGCCCCCGACTACACCGTCGCTGACGCCCTGGCCCGGGCCCGGGTCGAGGACGTGCCGCCGGCGCTGGCCGGGATGGTCTTCGTCTGCCGCCCGCCGCTGGAGGCGCCGACCGGGAGGCTGATCGGCGGGGTGCACCTGCAGCGGCTGCTCCGCGAGCCTCCCTCGACGCTGGTGTCGGGGCTGATCGACCACGAGCTGCGGCCGCTGCTGCCGACCGCCGACCTGGCCACCGTGAGCCGCTACTTCGCCACGTACGACGTGGTCGTGGTCCCGGTGATCGACGCCGAGCAGCGGCTGCTGGGGGCGGTCACGGTGGATGATGTGCTCGACCACATGCTCCCCGAGGACTGGCGCGGGCTCCAGATGGAGGGTGTGGTGACCCCGGAGGAGAACCAGCGTGGCTAGGACCAGGAAGCGGATCAACGCCGACCGGCTGTCGAGCCCGGGCCCGGTGAAGCGGTCGCTGCTGCCCGAGGTGAAGCTGGACTCGGAGGTCTTCGGCGCCTTCGCCGAGAAGTTCGCCCGCTGGATGGGCACCGCCAACTTCCTGATCTGGATGACGCTGTTCATTGTCGTCTGGATCGGCTGGAACATCGTGGTCCCCGACGGCTGGGAGGCGGAGCGCTTCCCGTACGTCTTCCTCACGCTGCTGCTCAGCCTGCAGGCCTCGTACGCAGCCCCGCTGATCCTGCTCGCCCAGAACCGGCAGGAGGCCCGGGACCGGATCGCCCTCGAGGACGACCGCAAGACCGCCGCCCAGGCCCGCGCCGACATGGACTTCCTGGCCCGCGAGATCGCCTCGCTGCGGATGCGGGTCGGTGACCTCGCCACCCGGGACTTCATCCGCTCCGAGCTGCACGACCTGATGGAGGAGCTGGACGCCCGGGCCGACGACCTGCGCCGCCGGGAGCAGGAGCTCCAGGCCCGTGCTGCCGGCACCAGCCAGGACGACGACTGACGCCGCTCGCCTCCTGGCGCGCCCCGGGCCGCGCCCGGCGCCCCGGCTAGGCTTGCGCCCATGTCTGAGCACCCGCTGCTGCCCAAGGTCCGGGCTGCCCTGCACACCGTGGAGGACCCCGAGATCCACCGCCCGATCACCGACCTCGGCATGGTCGACGAGGTCAGCGCCGACGAGCAGAACCGGGTCTTCGTCAGGATTCTGCTCACGACCGGAGGCTGTCCGCTGCGGGACCGGCTGCGCAACGACGTCACCGCCGCGGTTCAGGCGGTGGACCAGGTCAGCGAGGTCCGCGTCGAGCTCGGCGTGATGGACGACGAGCAGCGGGCCGCCCTGCGGGCCCAGCTGCGCGGCGGGGTCCCGGAGCGGGAGATCCCGTTCGCCAAGCCGACCAACCACACCCGGGTGGTCGCGGTCGCCTCCGGCAAGGGCGGCGTCGGCAAGTCCTCGGTGACGGTCAACCTCGCGGTCGCCCTGGCTGCGCAGGGGCAGAAGGTCGGTCTGCTCGACGCCGACGTGTACGGGCACTCGGTGCCCGACATGCTGGGGGTCTCCGAGGACGAGGGCCCGACCCCGCTGGAGGATGTCGGGATGCTGCTGCCGGTCGAGAAGCAGGGCATCAAGGTGATCTCGGTCGGGATGATGAAGCCGTCCCGGGACCAGGTGGTGGCCTGGCGGGGGCCGGTCCTGGACCGGGCCCTGACCCAGCTGCTGGCTGATGTGTACTGGGGTGACCTGGACTTCCTACTGCTGGACCTGCCGCCCGGGACCGGTGACATCGCGATCTCGCTGGGGCAGAAGCTGCCTAGTGCCGAGGTGCTCGTGGTCACTACCCCGCAGCCGGCGGCGACCGAGGTGGCAGGCCGGGCCGGGACCATCGCCAGCATCCTGCACCAGCAGGTGATCGGGGTGGTGGAGAACATGTCCTACCTGGAGACCACCTGCCCGCACTGCGAGCGGACCCACCGGGTTGAGGTCTTCGGCTCCGGCGGCGGCCAGGAGGTGGCCGCCGAGCTCACCGAGCGGCTGGGCTACGAGGTTCCGCTGGTCGCCCAGATCCCGCTGGAGCCGGACCTGCGGGCGGCCGGGGACGCCGGCACCCCGCTGGCCACGCTCGACCCGACCCGGCCCAGCGCGGCCGCGATCGTCGGCCTGGCGCAGCGGCTGGCCGGCTCGCGGCCCAGTCTGGTCGGGGTGCCGCTCGGGCTGTCGCCGGTCGGCTGAGACCGGGATCGCGGTGCTGATCAGGTAGCTGTAGGAGGCCGCCACCATCACCCAGGCGGGCTGCCGGGGGTTCGTCGACTCATCGCGCCGACGGGTCGCCGGTCCGGGTTCGGCTCCCGGGCCCAGTCTCGGTAGGCTCGCCGGTCGTGCGTGCGAGCGAGGACGACCTGGAGCCGAGGGACCTGATCCATCGCTGCAACCTGGTTCTCAAGGCCGGGATCCTGATGCTCGGCGCCGGGACCAGCTCACTGCGGGTCCGGGACCTGATGCGGGCGGTGGCCCGAGACCAGGGGATGGACGAGCTGCGGGCCCAGATCACCTACACCGGGATCGTGCTGACCGTCACCCGGCGCGGCATCTTCCGTACCCAGACCTCCGAGGTTCGAGGCAGCGGGGTGAACGCGCACCGGATCGAGATGCTGCACGACCTGACCAAGCGGCTGCGGGCCGGTGAGGAGGTCGACGTTGAGCGCCGGCTCCGGGTGATCGAGCACACCCGCCCGCTGCACCGGGCCCGCTGGCTGGCGGCCCTGGTGGCGCTGGCCTGCGCCAGCATCACCGTGCTCAGCCACGGTGGCTGGCGGGAGGTCCTGGCGGTGCTGCCCGCCTCGATGATCGCGTACGGGCTGCACCGCACGCTGATCGCGGCCCGGCTGAACGTGATCGCGGTGATGCTGACCTCGACCGTGGTCGCCTCCGCCGGGTACGTCGGGTTCGCGGCCCTGCTGGCCGCGGTGACCGGCAGCCCGAGCAGCGCGTACGGGGTGGGCCTGGTCAGCGCCTCGATCTTCCTGATCCCCGGCTTCCCCCTGGTCACCGCCGGGCTCGACATCACCCGGCTCGACATGTCGGCCGGGATCCCCCGGCTCGGCTATGCCGCGGTCGTGCTGCTGGCGATGGGGATCGGGGTGTGGGTGGTGGCCACCCTGGCCGGGGTCTCCCCGCAGGAGGTGCCGGTCCAGCCCTGGCACCCGCTGCTGCTGTGGTCGGTGAGGCTGCTGGCCAGCTTCACCGCCGTCTTCGGCTGGGCGATGATGTTCAACTCCCCTACCAGCGCGGCGGTGGCCTCCGGCACGATCGCCGTGATCGGGAACGCGCTGCGGCTCACCCTGCTCGACCACCAGGTCAGCAACCACGTCGCGACCTTCGTCGGCTGTGTCCTGATCGGGCTGCTGTGCGCGGTGGCCGGGGCGGTCTTCGACCTGGAGAAGATCATCATGACCGTTCCCACCCTGCTGATCTCGATCCCTGGCGGGGCGGCGCTGCGGACCCTGCTCTACTTCGACACCGCCGACACCCTGCGGGCGCTGCAGAACGCGGTCGCGGTGGTCCTCGCCGTGATCGCCATGGTCGGCGGGCTGTCGGTAGCCCGGATGGTGACCGACCCGGAGTGGGCCTTCACCCGGCCTGACCCGCCGCAGCTGCGGCTCGGGCTGCCGGGACTGCGGCGCCGGCGCTGACCTAGGTGGCCTCGGAGTCGTACGGGGAGCCGACCGGGACCGGTTCCGGCCCGGCAGCCGCGTCACTGGCGCTGTGGACCGCCTCGGTGACGTCCTGGGCGCCAGACTCCAGTGCCGCCCGGGACTCCTGCAGCGCGGAGCGCACCTCGGCCACCTCGCTCGAGTCCAGCAGGTGACGCTGGACGAAGGTCTTCGGGTTCAGGTCGCTGAGCTCGAAGCCGTCCCACTCGGGCCCCAGCTCGGCCTGCAGCTGCCCCTTGGCGTCGTTGGCGATCGCGCTGATGTAGCGCACCACCCGGGCCGCCTTGCGGGCGAAGCCGGGCAGCTTCTCCGGGCCGAACATCAAGACAGCCAGGAAGGCCAGCATGATGATCTCCGGCGCCCCAAGGTCCACGGGCTGAAGGATAGCCGCTCCGTCGGCCGGGCCAGTCCCCGGTCAGGTCAGAGCCCGGCGGCGTCCAGCAGCGCCACGAAGCGGGCGGTCTCAGCCTCGGTGGCGTCCAGCAGCGGGCGCCGTACCGAGCCGACCGGGCGCCCGCGAGCCCTCAGGGCGGCCTTGACCAGCATCACTGCCTGGGTGGCGAAGACCCCGGTGTACACCGGCAGCAGCTCGCGGTAGATCCGCAGCGCCTGCTCCAGGTCACCGGCCAGCCAGGCAGCGATGCAGTCGGCGGTCCGGGCACCGGTGACGTGGGTGGAGGTGCCGACCACCCCGACCCCGCCGACCGCCATCAGCGGCAGCAGCATGGCGTCGTCACCGGCGTAGTAGGCCAGTCCGCTCTGCGCCATCACCACGGCCGAGGCGGCCGGCTGGCCCTTGGCGTCCTTGACCGCCACGACCCGGGGGTGCTCGGCCAGCCGCAGCAGGGTGTCGCTCTCCAGCGCTACCCCGGCCCGGTGCGGGATGTCGTACAGCATCAGCGGCAGGTCCGAGGCGTCGGCGAGCGTCCGGAAGTGCTCGATGATCGCGTCCTGCGGCGGGCGGGAGTAGTACGGCGTGACCGCCAGCAGCCCGTGCGCCCCCACCTCGGCGGCGTCGCGGACCCGTCCGACCGAGTGGTACGTGTCGTTGGTGCCGACCCCGGCCAGGACCTGGGCCCGGTCCCCCACCGTGGCGACCACGACCTCCAGCAGCCGACGCTTCTCCTCGTCGGTGGTGGTCGGCGACTCGCCGGTGGTGCCGTTGATGACCAGCGCGTCGTTGCGCTGCTCGTCAACCAGGTACGCGGCCAGCGCGGCGGCCGCCTCAAGGTCCAGCTCCCCGTCCGCGGTGAACGGGGTGACCATGGCGGTCAGCAGCCGCCCGAACGGTGCTGTACTCATCTCAAGCCTCCCAGTGCCAGGGATCCCCGACTCGTCCTCGCCCCCAGCACCAGATCTTGGCACTCGTCGGGTGAGTCATGCAGTCATGGTAAGGGGTGTGGGTAGGGTGAGCAGCGTGAGCTCCACCACGTCAGGCAAGTACGCTCCCAAGCCCGCCGCATGGGCCTACTGCGAGGACTACGTCCCCGACAGCGAGACCAGCACCCTGGCCCGCCGCGCCGCCGCGGACCTGCGGCTCACCCCCCCGAGCCGGGGGGCGGCTCAGGTACTGACCTTCTTGGCCCGGGTGGTTGACGCCCGGTCAGCGGTCCAGGTCGGGACCGGGACCGGGGTGGCGGCGCTGGCGCTGCTGACCGGGATGCACGCCGACGGGGTGCTGACCACGATCGACCCCGAGCCTGAGCACCAGAACATCGCCCGCCAGATCATCACCGGTACCGGGATCCGGCCGCAGCGGCTGCGGACCATCGCCGGCGCCCCGCTGACCGTGCTGCCGAAGCTCAGTGACGCCGCGTACGACCTGGTCCTGATCGACGGTGACCCGCTGGAGGCCCACGAGTGCCTGGAGCAGGCTCTGCGGCTGCTGCGCTCGGGCGGGGTCCTGGTGCTGCACCACGCCCTGATGGGCGGCACCGTGGCCGAGCCGACCAACCAGAGCGACGAGGCAGTGATCACCCGGGAGGTGCTGCAGGCGGTCCACGAGACCAGGGCCCTGACCCCGGTTCTGCTGCCGGTCGGGGACGGGATCCTGGCCGCGGTCAAGAACGCCTAGCCACCCGGGGCCCGGTCGAGCCAACGCACCGGGGCTCCCTGGCGCCCGCAGCGGCACCGGGCCCAGCGGCACCAGACTCAGCGGCACTGGGCCGGGGCCTGGTCACAGGGCCTGGTCCCGGCCGCAGCCTCACCACTCCTGCGGCACCTTGGTGTTCTTGGTGACCACGGTGATCCCGGAGTCCGTGACCACGTAGCCGCGGGCCCGGTCGTGGTCGTGGTTGATGCCGATCTCGGCACCGTCGGGCACGATCACGTTCTTGTCCAGGATGGCCCGCCGGACCTGGGCGTTGCGCCCGATCCGGCAGCCGGAGAAGAGGATGCTCTCCTCGATCTTGGCCCACTTCTCGATGTACACGTTCGGGCTCAGCACCGAGCGGTCGACGTCACCGCCGGAGATGATGCACCCGGCCCCGACGATCGAGTCCTCGGCGTTGCCGCGGAGGGTGAACTTGGCGCCCGGGGCCTGGGCCTGGGAGGTCCAGATCGGCCAGTGGCGGTTGTACAGGTTGAAGTCCGGGTCGACGCTCACCAGGTCCATGTGGGCCTCGTGGTACGCGTCCAGGGTGCCCACGTCGCGCCAGTAGTTGCGGTCCTTGTCGGTCGCCCCGGGAACCTCGTTGGTGGTGAAGTCGTACACCTGGGCGCTGCCGGCACCGACGAAGGCCGGGATGATGTTGCCGCCCATGTCGTGCTTGGAGTCCTCGCAGGCCGCGTCCTGGTGCAGCATCTCGACGAAGGCCTCGGTGGTGAAGATGTAGTTGCCCATCGAGGCGAACGACTCCTCAGGCGAGTCCGGCAGCCCGGGCGGGTCGGCCGGCTTCTCCAGGAACTGGCGGATCTTGCTGTCGGGGGCGGCGTCGATGATCCCGAAGGCGCTGGCCTCGTGACGCGGCACCCGGATCCCAGCGACGGTGCAGTCGAGCCCGGAGTCGATGTGCGCCTCCAGCATCTGCTCGACGTCCATGCGGTAGATGTTGTCGGCGCCGAAGACCACGATGTAGTCCGGCCCGTCGTCCTCGATCAGGTTCAGCGACTGGTAGATCGCGTCGGCGCTGCCCTGGAACCACTGCTTCCCCGTACGCTGCTGCGCCGGCACCGAGGTGACGTAGTTGTTCAGCAGCACCGACATCCGCCAGGTCACCGAGATGTGCCGGTCCAGCGAGTGCGACTTGTACTGGGTGAGCACCGCGATCTTGCGCAGGTCGGAGTTCACCAGGTTCGACAGGACGAAGTCGATCAGCCGGTAGGTTCCGCCAAACGGGACAGCCGGCTTGGCCCGGTCAGCGGTCAGCGGCATCAGGCGCTTGCCCTCGCCACCTGCTAGGACAATCGACAGGGCATTCGGTCGGGTCACCATGGACTGACCCTATGCTCCCGAGGGCCGGCTGGGGGCAGATGCCGGAAGTTTCCCTATATTTCTGACACCGGCCGTCGTGGTGTGCAAGCATCCACCCATGGCCCTACGCGTCTCGATCCTCACCCGTGAGTACCCCCCCTTCATCTACGGCGGAGCCGGCGTCCACGTCGGCCAGCTCGTCCCTCAGCTGCGCCCGCTCTGCGACTCGGTCGAGGTGCAGGCGATGGGCGAGCCGCGCGAGGGGGCGACCAGCCACCCGGAGACCTACCCCGAGGGCGCCAACGCCGCGATCCGGACCCTCGGTGCGGACGTCGCGATGGCCGCGGCCATCGGAGAGGTCGACGTGGTCCACGCCCACACCTGGTACGCCCAGTTCGCCGGCATCATCGCCGGCCACTACCACGACGTACCGCTCGTGGTGACCGCCCACTCGCTGGAGCCAGACCGGCCCTGGAAGGCCGAGCAGCTGGGCGGCGGCTACCGGGTCAGCTCGTGGATCGAGCGGACCGCGTACGCCGAGGCGGACGCCGTGATCGCGGTCAGCGAGGCGATGATCGCCAACATCCAGCAGGCCTACCCGTTCGTGAAGCGCTCCAAGATCCACGTTGTCAAGAACGGGATCGACCCTGAGGAGTTCCGCCCCGACCCGGCCACCGACGTGATCGACGGGCTGGGGGTCGACCGGTCCCGGCCGGTCGTGACCTTCGTGGGCCGGATCACCCGCCAGAAGGGCCTGGTGCACCTGGTCCGGGCGGCCCAGCGCCTCGACCCCGAGACCCAGCTGCTGCTGCTGGCCGGCGCCCCGGACACCCCCGAGATCGCGGCCGAGTTCGACCAGGCCTTCGCCGAGCTCAAGGCGGCCCGGGGCGGCGGCGTGGTCTGGGTGCAGGAGATGCTGCCGCGCGACTCCGTACGGCAGGTGCTGACCCACTCCACGGTCTTCGCCTGCCCGTCGGTGTACGAGCCGCTCGGGATCGTCAACCTGGAGGCGATGGCCTGCGAGACCGCGGTGGTGGCCTCGGCGGTGGGCGGCATCCCGGAGGTCGTGGTCGACGGCGAGACCGGCCTGCTGGTCCCGTACGACCCGGAGCAGGCCCACGACCCGGCCGCGGTGGCGGCCTTCGAGCAGGGCTTCGCCGACCGGATCAACGAGCTCACCCGCGACCCCGAGCGGGCCCGGCAGATGGGCCTGGCGGGCCGGTCCCGGTGCATCGAGGAGTTCTCGTGGCGCCGGATCGCCGAGCAGACGGTGCAGGTCTACGAGGCCGCGATCGCCGCCCACCGCGCAGCCGGCTGACAGAACCAGCGAGCACCCGTCCCTGAGGGGCGGGTGCTCGTACGGGTCAGGACCGGATCAGCCAACAACGCCTCTCAGGGCCTCCAGCAGGTCGGTCGCCTCCTGGGCGTTGAGCTCGACAACCAGGCGTCCGCCACCGTCGACCGGGACTCGCATCACGATCCCCCGGCCCTCCTTCGTGACTTCCATCGGGCCGTCTCCGGTGCGGGGCTTCATGGCAGCCATGCGCGTTCTCACCTTCTGTGGTGTGGTCTCGTCGGGGACATTATTCCAGGTTCGCCCTCACCGGTGACAGTCGGGCACCGCTTTCCCAGCCCCCCTGGGCGGTACCCTGCCGGGTTCAGTCCTCGACGTTCTGGTCGTCGGCTCGGGCACCCGTCTCAGGCTCCGTCACCGACCGGGTCCCGGCCGGCAGCTGCTCGGCGACCTGGGCCAGCAGCTCGTCCACCTGCTCCATCGAGTACCCCCGGGCGACAACGGCGAACTCGACCTGCTCCAGGTCGTCCTGGGTCACCGGCCCGGGACCCAGCTCGGGCCCTACCCGGTCATCGACCAGATCGGGCAGCTCCCCCAGCCAGCCAGTGGTGGCACAGGCAGCAACCCCGATCACGACCACGGCCAGCGCGGCCAGCAGCCACTCCACAGCGTTCTCCCTGCCGGCTAGGCCGGGTCGCTCGGCGGTGTGGTCGGCACCGGCGCCAGCATCCGGTCCACCACCTCGCCGACGTCGTCGGTCACCGACAGCATGTCCAGGTCGGTCTGGCTCAGGGAGCCCTCGGCCATCACCGTGTTCTCCAGCCAGTCCAGCATCGGCTGCCAGTAGCTGCGCCCGAACAGGACCACGGGGAAGGCGGTGACCTTGTTGGTCTGGGCCAGGGTGACGGCCTCGAAGAGCTCGTCGAAGGTGCCGAAGCCACCCGGCATCACCACGAATCCCTGCGAGTACTTGACGAACATCGTCTTGCGGGCAAAGAAGTAGCGGAAGTTGATGCCCAGCGTGACGTACTTGTTCAGGCCCTGCTCGAAAGGCAGCTCGATGCCGAGGCCGACCGACGTTCCGCCGGCCTTGTGAGCGCCCTTGTTGGCGGCCTCCATGATTCCTGGGCCGCCGCCGGTGATCACCGCGAAGCCGGCCCCAGCCAGTCGCTGCCCGATCCGGACTGCCGCCTCGTACATGGGGTGGCCGGGCTTGGTCCGGGCCGAGCCGAAGACGCTCACAGCAGAGCCCAGCTCGGCCAGGGTCCCGAACCCCTCGACGAACTCTGACTGGATCCGCAGCACCCGCCAGGGGTCGGCGTGCACCCAGTCGGTCGCGCCGGCGTTGCTCAGCAGCCGCTGGTCGGTGGTGGTCGGGGTCCGGGCCGCCGCGCGGCGGATCACCGGCCCCTGGTTCTGGGTCTTGCTCTCGCGTGCCACACCCGCAGCCTATCCCGGCGCCCGCCGTGAGCGGGTGTGCCGGTACCGGTCCAGTGCCTGCATGCGTCGTCCTTGATGGCCGTCCCCGCTCATATGCTGATCCGGGGTGGGAGCCCGGTCGGTGCCGGTGGGGCTCTGTGGGTCTGTGACGGGTCGTTCGGTCTTTCGAGGGTGGTGGATGTGCGAGATCTTTCCTGGGACGGCTACCCGAACTGCCGCGACCTGGGCGGGCTGCCCACCGCTTCCGGTGCCCGAACGCAGTACGGCCGGATAGCCCGTGGCCCCCGCCGCGAGCTGCTCAGCCCGGCCGGCTGGGCGGCGGCCCGGGCCTGGGGCCTGCGGACGGTGGTCGACCTGCGCTGCCCGTACGAGACCGGCGCCCAGCCCGGCGACCCGGAGCAGACCGATCCGGGCGAGGTGGCAGTCGTCTCCAGCCCCACCGAGGACCACACCAACGAGGAGTTCCGCCGGGTCTGCTTCCCGATCCTGGACTCACCCGCGTACTGGCCGCACCAGGTCGAGATCCTGCCCGGGATGCTGCGCGACACCCTGGTCCGGGTCGCCCAGGCCCGCCCCGGGATTCTGGTCCACTGCAGCGCCGGGCGGGACCGGACCGGCCTGGTCTGCGCGCTGCTGCTGGCCACAGCCGGAGTCGCTGCCGAGCTGATCGCCGACGACTACGCCACCTCGGTCCGGGTCATGGCCCAGGTCGCCTCCCACTCCCCCACCGCCGACCAGCACCAGGGCCGCAGCCCCGAGCAGGTCGAGCAGTGGGTCGGGCAGACCCGCCCGCTGGTGCTGGACTTCGTCGCCGCGACCGACCGGCACCTCGCTGCCATCGGCCTGCAGCCGGCCGTACGGGACCGCCTGCGCACCCTGCTGCTTGCCCCGGCCCCCCGCCTAGACGAAGCAGTAGTGAAGAACGGCTGGCTGTACCCGACTCAAGTACCTCTTCACCGCGAGGAGGAAGACCGGGGTTATAGCGAAGCGGCCGAGCCGCCGCGCAGGCGGCGGCGGTCAAGCACGCCCCAGCCAGCGCTCCAGCGCTGAGCGGCAGCTCTCCAGGTCGGCGACCGGGCAGTACTCGTCGTCGGTGTGGGCCAGCGCCGGGTCGGCCGGGCCGAAGTTGACGGCCGGGACCCCCATCGCCGAGAACCGGGCCACGTCGGTCCAGCCGTACTTGGGGCGCGGCTCGCCGCCTACTGCCACCACGAACGCCGCCGCGGCCGGGTGGTCCAGCCCCGGCCGGGAGCCGGGAGCGAAGTCGAGGAGCTCGACCTCGTAGCCGGCGAAGAGACGCTCCACCTCCTGGCAGGCTGCGGCCTGGTCCCGGTCGGGGGCGAAGCGGAAGTTGACGACCACCTCGCAGCGGTCCGGCACCACGTTCCCGGCGATCCCGCCGAGGATCGAGACCGCGTTCATGCCTTCCCGGTAGCGCAGGCCGTCGACATCGACCTGCCGCGGCTGGTACTCCTCGAGGCGCCGCAGCACCTCCCCCGCGGCGTGGATGGCGTTGCTCCCCAGCCAGGAGCGGGCCGAGTGCGCGGCCCGGCCGCTGGTCCGGACCGCCACCCGCAGCGTGCCCTGGCAGCCGCCCTCGATCCCGGCCGCGGTCGGCTCCATCAGCACCGCGAAGTCCCCGGCCAGCAGCTCGGGCCGGGTCCGGGAGAGCCGGTTCAGCCCGTTCAGGGTGGCGTCGACCTCCTCGTGGTCATAGAAGATCCAGGTGATGTCGCGGACCGGCTCGGTCAGTGCCTGGGCCAGGGACAGCGCCACGGCTACCCCGCCCTTCATGTCGCAGGTGCCCCGCCCGTACACCCGCTGCTCACCGTCGACCGTACGGACGCTGGCCGGCAGGTTCCCGGCGACCGGCACTGTGTCCAGGTGCCCGGCGATGACCACCCGCTCGCTGCGACCGAGCCGGGTCTGGGCGACGACGGTGTCCTGGTCCCGCTCCACCACGAGGTGCGGGCAGGCCCGCAGCGCCTCCTCCACCAGGTCGGCGAGGGCCCGCTCGTGGCCGCTCACGGACTCGACGTCCGTGATCGCGCACAGCAAGGTCACCAGGTCGGCTCGAAGGTCCAGCATGGGGCCAACCTAACGAACCGGGCCAGAGTCTGTGGGCCTGCTGCCGGGAGCCACGCAGGTGTCCCAGGCTGCGTCCCGGTAGGCTGCGCCCCATGGCTGAGCGGGTGGCATGGGGCTGGGGCGTGGCAACCGTCCACGAGTCGGGGCAGGTACTAGACACCTGGTTCTGGCAACCCGTTCTGGGCCCGTACGACGGTTCCCCGGAGCCTTCCGGCCTGAGCCTGGCGCCGGCCCCGGCCCGGCAGGTCAGCCCCCAGCTGCTGCGGGTCGAGATCGACCTCGACCAGGCCCCCGCCAGCGTGCCGGACGCGTACCTGCGGCTGCACCTGCTGTCGGCCCGGCTGGTCCAGCCCCGCCAGCTCAACCTGGACGGCATCTTCGCGGTCCTGCCGAACGTGGTCTGGACCTCGGCCGGCCCCTGCCAGGTCGAGACCTTCGAGCAGGTACGCCGCCAGTACCGCTGGCGCGGCGACCAGATCACCGTGTACGGGGTGGACAAGTTCCCCCGGATGGTCGACTACGTGGTCCCGAGCGGGGTCCGGGTCGCCGACGCCGACCGGGTCCGGCTGGGCGCTCACCTGGCCGAGGGCACCACCGTGATGCACGAGGGCTTTGTCAACTTCAACGCCGGCACCCTGGGCGCGTCCATGGTCGAGGGCCGGATCTCGGCTGGGGTCGTGGTCGGCGACGGGACCGACATCGGCGGTGGTGCCTCCATCATGGGAACCCTGTCTGGGGGTGGCAAGGAGATGGTCACGATCGGCCAGCGCTGCCTGCTCGGGGCCGAGGCCGGGATCGGGATCTCCCTCGGCGATGACTGTGTCGTCGAGGCCGGCCTGTACCTGACCGCCGGCACCAAGGTCACCCTCCCCGACCAGCGGGTGGTCAAGGCCCGCGACCTGTCCGGGGCGTCGAACCTGCTCTTCCTGCGCGACTCTGTGAGCGGGCAGGTCCAGGCGCGGCCCCGCAACGGCCAGGTCGAGCTCAACGCCGTCCTCCACGCCAACTGACATGGCCGGCAGACGAGGCGGCGTCGCGTACACCCTGGTCGGGCTGGTGGTGTGCCTGGTGGTCCTGGGCGTCGGGGCCTGGGTAGTGCTGCGCTGGTACCGCGGGCGACCGGTCCCGGCCCCGGTCCTTCCGTACCAGCGCTGCGTGGCCACAGTGAACGGGCAGAGCGCCGAGCTGAACCCAGAGCAGGCCCACAACGCCGCGATCATCGCCGGGGTCTCCGTCCAGCGTGGGCTTCCGGCCCGGGCCGCCTCGATCGCGCTGGCGACCGCGCTGCAGGAGTCCGACCTGCGCAACATCGACTACGGCGACCGGGACTCAGTCGGGCTGTTCCAGCAGCGCCCGTCCCAGGGCTGGGGCTCGGTGGAGCAGATCATGGACCCGCACTACTCGACCGGCAAGTTCTACGACGCCCTGGTCAAGGTGAAGAACTGGCAGAACGGCGACATCAACGACGTGGCCCAGGCGGTCCAGCGCTCCGGCGTGCCGGACGGCTATCGCAAGCACGTGGAGCGGGCGAAGATCCTGGCCAGCGCCCTGAGCGGAGAGACCGAGGCGGGGTTCACCTGCCTGGCCCGGGACCCGAAGCCGGCGTCGCCGGAGGCCTACCAGACCCTGCTGCGCAAGACGTACGGCGGCACGGCCCAGGTCGCGGTAGCCGCGGACCCGCCGGTCCGGGCCGAGGTCGCGGTAGCCAGCCCGCAAGCGCTGTGGTCGGTGGCGGCCGCCTCGCAGGCCTGGTCACAGGGGCACGGGGTCGTCAGTGTCCAGACTGCCGGGAGGACCTGGCGGGCCTCCGGCTCAACGCTGCCGCAGTGGGCCGCCGCCACCCCGGCCACTGATACCAGTCATGTGGTGGTTCTTTTCGCCGGCTGACCTGCCGGCGGTGACGGGCGCCCTCGGGCTCCGGCTCCTCCCGCGCACCCCAGCCCCCGGTCAGGGCTCTCAGTGCGCCGCGGCGAGCAGCCGGTCAGCCGCGGCAGCGACCCGCTCGTCGGTGGCGGTCAGCGCGATCCGTACGTGCTGAGCGCCGGCCTCTCCGTAGAAGTCGCCTGGCGCGGCCAGGATCCCCAGGTCGGCCAGCCACTCCACGGTGTCGCGGCCCGGCTCCCCCCGGGTCGCCCACAGGTACAGCCCGGCCTGGGAGTGGTCCACCTGAAAGCCGCAGCCCTCCAGCGCCCGGCGGAGGCGGTCCCGCCGGGCCGCGTACCGCTGCCGCTGCTGCGTGACGTGGTCCTGGTCGCCCAGCAGCACCGTCATCGCGGCCTGGACCGGGGTGGGGACCATCATCCCGAGGTGCTTGCGGACCCCGAGCAGGTCACTGACCACGCCCGGGTCACCGGCCACGAAACCGGCCCGGTACCCGGCCAGGCTCGACCGTTTCGACAGCGAGTAGCAGCCGAGCAGACCGGTCGGGTCGGCGTCGTTGACCCGTGGGTCGAGCACCGAGACCGGCTCCGCCTCGTACCCGAACTCGCCGTAGCACTCATCGGCCGCGAGCAGTGCTCCCCGCTGCCGGGCGTAGTCGACCCAGGCCCGGGTCTCGGCGAGGCTCAGCACCCGCCCGGTCGGGTTTGACGGCGAGTTCGTCCAGACCAGGGCCGGCGTCTCGTCGGCGACCTGGTCGGGGCTGTCGGCCCTCACCACCCGGCAGCCGGCCACCTGCGCTCCGACCAGGTACGTCGGGTAGGCCGTAGCCGGGATCACGACCGTGTCGGCGGCGCCCAGCCCGAGCAGGGTCGGCAGCCAGGCCACGAGCTCCTTGGTCCCGATCACCGGCAGCACCCCGGCATCAGGCAGCTCGACCGCCTGCCACCGGCCGGCCAGGTAGCCGCGGATCGCGTCGCGCAGCTGCGGGGTGCCGGCCGTGGTGGGGTACCCGTGCGCGTCAGCCGCCTCCGCCAGCGCCTGCTGCCCCGCTGGTGGTGCCGGGTCGACCGGGGTCCCCACAGACAGGTCGCACACCCCGTCGGGATGTGCCCGGGCCCGGGCCGCCGCGCCAGCAATCGTGTCCCAGGGGAAGTCCGGCAGTCCGAGCGGGCGGGCGAAGCCGCCGGTCACGGTCAGCCGGCCTGGGGCGGGAGCGCGGCCACCGTCGGGTGGTCGTCGTCGATGACGCCGAGCTTGGCCGCCCCACCCGGGGTGCCGAGCTTGTCGAAGAAGGCGGCGTTGATGTCGAGGTACTCCGACTGCTCGGCCGGCAGGTCGTCCTCGTAGTAGATCGCCTCGACCGGGCAGACCGGCTCGCAGGCGCCGCAGTCGACGCACTCCTCAGGGTGGATGTAGAGCATCCGGTTGCCCTCGTAGATGCAGTCGACAGGACACTCGTCAACGCAGGCCCGGTCCTTCACATCGACGCACGGCAACGCGATGACGTAGGTCACTTCGACTCCTCTACGAAAGGTCCAGGTGGGCGCTTGAGCGTCCGGCTAAGGATCTTAGCCCGACGAGTCCCAGGCGGGCGGGAGGTCTCAGCGCTTGCAGACGATCCGGTCCTGCGGCGCGTACCGCCAGAAGAACTTCTCCTCCCGGACCGTCTGGCCACCCTTGACGAAGATCCGCGAGTAGTTCACGTCGAAGCCGGTGTTCGAGCCCTGCGGCTCGCACGTGGGCGAGCTCGAGGTCCGGGTGGTCGGCGAGGTGTAGTTCGAGCGGACCAGGTCGCTGGAGCGGACCTCGTCGTAGGTCTTGGTCGACCACATCCGTACGGTCACCGAGCCGGTCGTGCCCGACGAGGAGGGGCTGATGAAGGCCTGCACCAGAACCCCGTACTGGGTGTCGTTCTGGAACCGCAGGTCGAGGCTGCCGTAGTAGACGGTCGCCTCCCGCCCGGCCGGGTAGCGGTCGATGTAGAACATGTGCGGGTGGTGCTCGATGTCCTTCAGCCCGGCGAAGAACATGGCGTTGTAGATCGTGGTGGCGCTCTGCGAGATCCCGCCGCCGGACTCCTTGACCAGGGCCCCGCCCTGGATCACGTACCCGTCGACATAGCCGTTGGCCGCCGTCCGGGGGCCCAGGATCTTGTTCAGGCTGAAGGTCTCCCCCGGCTTCAGCAGTGTGCCGTTGACCCCGGCCGCTGCCCGGCCGATGTTCTTGTTGCGGTAGTCGGCGTGCGGCCAGCTGGTGGTGAACTCGCCGATGACTTCCTTCACTCCGAGCGCCTGGGCCTGCTCGGTGGTGAGTGCCGCCTTCTTCAGGGTCACCTCGACCGGCCCCTTCTTCTCCCCGGCCGGCTTGCTGAGCAGCGGGGCCACCGCCTCGGCGAACTTCTCGACGGTGATCGCGAGCCCGTCCTTCGACGGGGTGATGGTGGGCTTGCCGTCAGAGCCGAAGCTGAACTTCGCGTCCACCGGGTCCCCGAGCTGCAGGGCCTTCATGGCCGCGGTGGTGGACGTGAAGAGCTTCGGGTAGTCCACCTGCGGCGACAAGGTGCCGTCCTTGACCGGGAAGCTGAGCGCAGACGCGACCGCCTCGGGGGCGACGGCGAAGCTGCCCTTGTCGGTGTCCAGGGTGATCGGGCCGGACAGGGCCGTCCGCAGCCAGCCGTCGGCTACGGCCTGGGCCTCCTCGCTGGTCACCTCGGGCTCGGAGGTGTCCGTGGCCGCGGTGACCTCGCTGCTGGTCGGGTACGCGGCGCTGACCGCCTTCGCGACTGCGGCCTGGTCGACCCGGGTCCCGGTGACCGCCGGGGTCACGGTGGGCTGGGTGCCGTTCAGGCTGATGGAGGCGTTCGCTGGCTGGGTCTCCAGCTCAGCGGCGGCCGCCGCCACCGCCGCGGCCAGCTTCGGCTGGTCGACGTCCAGGACCGGGCTCACCGGGCCACCGCTGGTCAGGACCCGCCAGATGTGGACCGGTGACCAGCTGCGCCCTACCCCGCTGGCCTCGACGGTGGCGGCGTAGTCGACCGCCAGGCCGGCCTGGGCAGGGTCGATGGTGGCGGTCTTGCCGCCAGCGTGGACCTGGACCGGCGCGGAGGCCTTCTGCTCCAGCTGGGTCTGCAGAGTTGCCACCGCCTGCTCGCGGGTCTGGCCCCCGATCGTCACTCCGGCCACGGTGGCCCGCGACGGGACGGTGTCTCCGGCCATCAGGTACCCGGCGACGTACCCGCCGCCGGCGACCACGAGCACCAGCCCCAGCAGGTACGGCCAGGCGGCCCGCCGCTTCGGCTGCGGCTCGGGCTCGGGAGCGGGGCTGGGGGCCGGTGGAAGGTCTTCCGGAGCGGCTGGCATCACTGCTGTCGTCTCGGGTGGTTGGGGATGAACCACAGTGGCGTCGTCGTCTCGGGGCACAGTCACGCGTAGAACCTCTCGGCGGCGGGCAATCCGGGTTAGTCTACCCCACGGGGTGTCGCCGCGCGAGCCCGTCCGCGAGACGTCCGCCAGCACCTCATTTCTCGTGGCGTGTCGTTCACATGCGTTGATGAGAAGTCCGTGATCCAGGCCCTCGATCGGACCCTGGGGCAGGTCGCCCGCACCTACCCCCGACCAGAACCTCCACCTCGTCATGGACAGCTACGCCACCCACAAGACAGTCGAGGTCCGCCACTGGCTCGACCAGCACCTCGGACCACGTCCACTTCACCCCGACCAGCGGCTCCTGGCTCAACCTCGCCGAGGTCTGATTCTCCATCATCGACTGCCAGGCCATCCGACGCGACACCTTCGCCCCAGTCCGTGATCTGAACGCCAAGACCCGCACTTTCCCCAACGGCTGGAGCAAACGCTCCCACCCCATTCGTCTAGACCAAGACCGCCGAGCAGGTCCTCACGAAGTCAACCCCCAACAGCTTCAAGCGCGAGCCACTACGTAGTCCGCTACTCCCGCGCAGAGTAGTCGCGCGGGTCGCGGACTGCTTCGTAGTCGGACTCGCTGAGGAAGTGGCACCAGGGGAGCTTCTGATGACCGATGTGGAGCCGGGGAGCACCGCACCAGGCAGCGACCTCGACATGCGCTCCCGGCAGGTGGGCCACGGTCTCGACAGCCGGCAACAAGTCCTTGTCAGACGAGAAGACGATCGCTGCATCGCAGCGCCCCTGGATCGCTAGTGCAACGACATCCACAGCCAGGGCAACATCAATGCCCTTTTCGGTGGCGGGCGAGTGAGGCCAGGTAGGCGGGTACTGGAGGTTTCTTCGTATCACGGTGACCCGCTCAGACCGTTGCCACGCAGCGGTCTGCCGATCATTGGCCCTGGTCGCACCCTCCTGACGACTAGGGTTCGGACGACCACGGTAGACGCGGACTTCTTGAAGAACACTCGGGCGCTGCCGCCTGGATACCAAGAGCTCGCCGAGACGAAGAGGGTCCACGTGGGTGCTAGCGGCATCCGCTCCCACTCCGAAGAACTGGCGTTGTGCCCAACCGTGCGCGTTCTGATAGTCGAGATAGACGATCACCCGGTCCACGCCGACCTCCCACGAAAATACCCCGCCAATCCAGAGAGGACGACGGGGCGGAATTCCGTCAGTATAGCGCTGACCCACTGCCCACGCAAGAAGGCGTGTGCCCTCAGCCGGGGTCGGCAGCCCTCAGGCGTCGGCGCTGACCACGTTCCGCGGCTCGGCAACATGGCAGGCGGCCAGGTGCTTGCCGACCCCGTCGGGGTGGTCGACCAGCTGCGGCTCGGTCTGGGCGCACTCCGGGCGGGCCTTCCAGCAGCGGGTGTGGAAGCGGCAGCCCGACGGCGGGTTGGCCGGGCTCGGGACGTCACCGGTGAGCATGATCTGGTCGCGCTGGTGGCGGGTGGTCGGGTCGGGGACCGGGACCGCCGACAGCAGCGCCTGGGTGTACGGGTGGGTCGGGCGGGTGTAGATCTGGGTCTCGTCGCCGATCTCGACGATCTTGCCCAGGTACATCACCGCCACCCGGTCCGAGATCTGCCGGACCACCGCCAGGTCGTGGGCAATGAACACGTACGCGAGGCTCAGCTCGGTCTGCAGGTCCTCCAGCAGGTTCACCACCTGTGCCTGCACCGACACGTCCAGCGCCGACACCGGCTCGTCACAGATCAGCACCTTGGGCCGCAGCGCGATCCCGCGGGCGATCCCGATCCGCTGCCGCTGGCCGCCGGAGAACTGGTGCGGGTAGCGGTTGATGTGCTCCGGGTTCAGACCCACCTGCTCCAGCAGCTCCTGCACCCGGCGCCGCCGGCCACCCTTCGGCACCGCGTCGGGGTGGATCTCGAACGGCTCCCCCACGATGTCGCCGACGGTCTTGCGCGGGTTCAGCGACGTGTACGGGTCCTGGAAGACGATCTGGATGTCACGCCGCAGCCGCCGCATCGCCGCGCCGCGCTGGGTGTACATGTCGACCCCGTCGAACAGCAGCCGGCCGCTGGTGGGCTCCTCCAGCCGCATCAGCAGCCGCCCCAGGGTCGACTTGCCGCAGCCGGACTCTCCCACCACGCCCAGGGTCTCGCCCTTGTGCAGCTCGAACGAGACCCCGTCCACGGCCCGGACCTGGCCCACGGCGCGGCGCAGCACACCGCCGCGGACCGGGTAGTGCTTGACCAGGCTCTCGGCTGAGAGGACCACCTCACTCACCGAGCACCTCCTCGGTGACGTGGCAGGTCGAGAACCGGCCTGGCCGGACCTCCACCAGGGCCGGCGCCTCACCGGCCCGGCAGACGTCGCGTACGTACCGGCAGCGCGGGTGGAACGGGCAGCCGGCGGGGATCCGGGCCAGGTTCGGCGGCAGCCCACCGATCGCGGACAGGCGATCGCCCTTCTGGTCCAGCCGCGGGATCGAGTCCAGCAGGCCCTTCGTGTACGGGTGGGCCGGGCGGGCGTACAGGTCGTACACGTCGGCGGTCTCGACCAGCTTGCCGGCGTACATCACCGCGATCCGGTCGGCGACATCGGCCACCACCCCCAGGTCGTGGGTGATCAGGATCAGGCCCATCCTCCGCTCGCCCTGCAGGTCCTTCAGCAGCTGCATGATCTGGGCCTGGACGGTGACGTCGAGGGCCGTCGTGGGCTCGTCGGCGATCAGCACCGCCGGGTCCAGCGCGATCGCCATCGCAATCATGACCCGCTGCCGCATCCCGCCCGAGAACTGGTGCGGGTAGGCGTCGAAACGCTGCCTGGCGGCCGGGATCTTGACCCGCTCCATCAGCTCGATCGCCCGCTCGCGGGCGTCGGTCGTGCTCAGGCCCCGGTGGGTACGGAACATCTCGGCGATCTGCCAGCCGACCCGGAACACCGGGTTCAGCGCCGACAGGGCGTCCTGGAAGATCATCGAGATCTGGGCGCCGCGGACCTGCTGGCGCTGCTTCTCCGGCATCGTCAGCAGCTCGGTGCCGCAGTAGCGCACCGAGCCCGACGGGATGAAGGCCGGCGGAGTGTCCAGGATCCCCATCACCGCCTGCGCGGTGACCGACTTGCCGGACCCGGACTCGCCCAGGATCGCCAGAGTCTCCCCCTCGTCGAGGCTGAACGAGACCCCGTTGATCGCCTTCGCCACCCCGTCACGGGTCCGGAACTCGACGTACAGGTCCTCGACGTCCAGCAGCCGGCCGTCGACCGGCTCCCAGCGGGTCTGGTCCAGGGTGCTCTCGGAACGTGGCATCGGCCTCACCGCAGCTTCGGGTCGAGCGCGTCACGGACCACCTCGCCGAGCAGGATGAAGGCGAGCACCGTGAGCGACAGGAACAGGGACGGGAACAGGAGCATGTGGGGCGCCTGCAGGATGTAGCCCAGGCCGGACGCCTCCGAGATCGCGATCCCCCACGAGATCACCGGAGCCTGCAGCCCGATCCCGAGGAACGACAAGGTCGCCTCGACCGCGATGTACAGGCCCAGGTTGATGGTCGCGACCACCGTCACCGCGGCGATCGAGTTGGGCAGGATGTGGGAGGTGATCACCCGCCACGGGGAGGCGCCCAGGGCCTTGGCGGCCAGCACGTACTCCTGCGGCTTCACCTGCAGCACGCTGCCGCGCATGATCCGGGCCACGCTGGGCCAGCCCAGGACCGCGATCGCCATCACCACCTGCAGCACCACCACCAGGTACGGCGGGGTGACGCCCGGCTTCTTCAGCGAGTAGAGGATGACGATCCCGCCAAGCAGGGTCGGGATGGCGAAGAAGATCTCTCCCAGCCGTGACAGCAGCGCGTCCAGCCAGCCGCCGTAGTAGGCGGAGACGGTCCCGATGAAGCCGCCGACAAGGGTGGTCAGGGTGACCGTCAGCAGCCCGACCAGGACCGATGAGCGGGCGCCGTAGATGGTCCGGGCGTACACGTCGCAGCCTTGGATGTCGGTCCCGAACAGGTGCGCCGCCGACGGGGTCTGCCGGGCCTCGGTGAGCAGGCAGTAGCCCGGGTCGCGGGAGGTGAACAGGCCCGGGACGGCGGCCATCGCAACCACCAGCACGATCAGCAGCGAAGCGGTCCAGAAGACCGGGCGGCGACGCATCTCGCGCCAGGCGTCCGACCACAGCGAGCGGACCGGCTCGTCGCCGGCGTCGCCTGGCAGCTCGGTGGCGGTGACCAGGTCGTGGGGCTCAGTCATGGGAGATCCTCGGGTCGAGGACGCCGTACAGCACGTCGACGACCAGGTTGGCCAGCAGGTAGACCAGCACCAGCACGGTCACCGCGCCGACCACCGAGACCCCGTCCAGCTGGTCGATGCTGCGGAAGATGAAGCCGCCGATGCCGTTGATGTTGAAGATCCGCTCGGTGACCACCGCGCCGCCCATGAGCTGGCCGACGTCGTAGCCGATGAAGGTGATCACGGGGATCAGTGAGTTGCGCAGGGTGTGCAGCCCGACCGTACGGGCCCGGCTCAGTCCCTTCGCCTTCGCGGTCCGGACGTAGTCGGCACGCAGGTTTTCGACCAGGTTCGCCCGCGTCAGGCGGGCCACGTACGCCACCGACAAGGACCCCAGCACGATCCCGGGCAGGACCAGCTGGTTCATGGTGCCGGCGCTGGCAGTCACCGGGATGATGTCGTTGAGGTTCAGCTGGAGGACGGTGAACTGGGCCAGCGAGCCGATCACGAAGACCGGGACCGAGATCACGACCAGGGTCGAGACGGTGACCAGCGAGTCGATGAAGCTGCCACGGCGGACCCCGGCCAGCACCCCGGCCAGGATCCCGACCACGGTCTGCACCGTGAGCGCCACCAGCGCCAGCTTGATGGTGGTCGGGTAGCGCACCAGCAGCTCGTCGGTGACCTGGTTGCCGTAGTAGTTGGTGCCCAGGTCGCCCCGGACCAGCTTGCCCAGGTACAGCCCGTACTGCACCAGCACCGGCTGGTCCAGGTTGTAGTCCTGCTTGAACTTCGCGATGTACGCGTCAGAGCAGGGCCGCTCGCCGCACCGGCCCTCCCAGGGCTCACCCGGCAGGGCGTAGACCAGCATGAAGATGAAGAAGGTAGCCCCGATGACCACCGGGATCATCTGCAGCAGGCGTCTCAGGATGTATGTACCCACAGTCCCCTCCCAGCACCACCGGCGGCAGCCGCCCCAAGGCCGTGGCCTGGCGCGGCCGCCGCCGACGCTCAGACTCCTACTTGACGCTCATGCTGGCGATGTCGGGAACCCCGAAGGCGTTGTACTGCACGTTGGTGATCTTGTTTGAGTACGCGCCCGGCTGGACCCGGAACCACATCGGTGCGGTCGGGAAGTCCTTGCCCAGCATCGACTCGGCCTCCTGGTACAGGGTGTTGGCCTGGGCCACGTCCGTGGCCGCTGCGGCCTCCTTCAGCTTGGCCTCGAAGGCCGGGCTGTCGTAGCGGGAGTAGTTGGATCCGGCGCCCTTGGCGTAGATCGGGGTGAGGAAGTTCTCGATCGACGGGTAGTCCATCTGCCAGCCGTTGCGGAAGGCACCCTTGAGCTCGCCGGCCTTGGCCTGGTTGAGCAGGGTCCGGAAGTTCGGGGTCTGGTTGACCACGCAGTCCATGCCCAGGTCGTTCTTGAGGTTGTTGCACACGGCGTCGGCCCAGGCCTTGTGCCCGCCGTCCTGGTTCACCGACAGCATGAACTGGCCCTGGTAGCCGCCGGCCGCGTCGTAGGCGTCCTTGGCCTTGGCCTTGTCATAGGTGCAGGCGTCACCGCAGGCCCCGGCCTTGTAGCCGTCCACCACCGGGGAGACCCAGCCCTGGGCCGGGGTGCGGGTGCCGTTGAAGATCTGCTTGGTGATCGTCGGCCGGTCGATGGCCTGCGAGATCGCCTTGCGCAGCTCCGGGTTGTTCTTGAGCTGCTCGTCGGCCGGCGAGAAGGTCAGCACCTCGATCACACCGGCCTCGCGGGTGAGCCAGCGGCCCTCGCCGACCTGGGCCTTCCAGGCGTCCCCGGCCAGCTGGTCGGTGGGAATGGCGTCGGTGAAGTCGATGTTGTTGGCCACCACGTCGGTGAAGGCGGCGTTCGCGTCGTTGTAGATCCGGTAGGTCACCTTGTCGACGTGGCCCTTGTAGGGGCCGTTGTAGGCGGCGTTCTTCTCCAGCACGATCTCGGTCGCGGTGTTCGAGACCACCTTGTACGCGCCGGAGGCGGTCGGCATCTTCCCGTACGCCTCGTCGGCCGGGTTGGCCAGGTAGGTGTCCGGCTGCGGCATGAAGGTGGCGTAGCCCAGCCGCACCGGCAGGTTCGAGGTCGGGGTGCTGGTGGTGATGGTGAAGGTATAGTCGTCCTTGACCACCAGGCCTGACATCTCCTTGGCCTTGGGCGGGGCCGTGGCGCAGTCAGCCTCCCCCGCGGCGCTCGTGCCGCACTGCAGGTCCTCGTAGCCCTTGATCGGCTCGAAGAAGTGGCTGCCCTCGTGCCCGTTCGGCCCGTACGCGCCGATGTTCCAGGCCTGGACGAAGTTCTTGGCCTTGATCTCGGTGCCGTCAGCGAAGGTCCGGCCCTTCTTCAGGGTCACGGTGAAGGTGGTGGAGTCGTCGGTGGTGATCGACTCGGCGACGTCGTTCTCGGGGGCCGCGGTCTTGGTGCTGTAGTGCACCAGCCGCGAGCTGGTCCAGTCGAGGATCCAGCCGCCGCAGACCTCGCCGGTCATGCTGCCAATCAGCGGGTTCTGCGGGGTGCAGCCACGGATGATGATCTCGCCACCCTCCTTGGCCGCACCGCCCGTGGTCTCTGACGTTGAGCCACCACAGGCGCTGGCCACGAGGGCGAACGCGACAGCGGTAGCGGCAACGAGTGAGCGGCGAGCTCGCATGACGTGCCTCCTTGTGTGCCGTTCCCGGCGGTCGCCGGGCTGGGCGCTCCGCCGCGCCCGCGTGCAGGGCCACAACCTAAGGTCTCGGGGCCTCGGCCGTGCCGCCGTGCCCACAAAGCGATACGAGTTCGTGATGCGGCTCGGGCCGCGCCGTGACAGCGGACCAGAGCAGCGCACAGGCCCCCAGCCGTGCCGGTGGATCCCTTAGAGCGCAGCGATGATGTCATCCACTCGCTGCTTGGCGTCGCCGAACAGCATCTGGGTGTTCTCCCGAAAGAACAGCGGGTTCTGCACCCCGGCGTAGCCGGTGTTCATGGAGCGCTTGAAGACGATCACGTCGCGGGCGTTCCAGACCTCCAGCACTGGCATTCCCGCAATCGGGCTGGACGGGTCGTCCAGCGCGGCCGGGTTGACCGTGTCGTTGGCCCCGATCACCAGCACCACGTCGGTGTTCTCGAAGTCGTCGTTGATCTCGTCCATCTCGAGCACGATGTCGTACGGGACCTTGGCCTCGGCCAGCAGCACGTTCATGTGCCCCGGCAGCCGGCCGGCGACCGGGTGGATCCCGAACCGGACCTTGACCCCCTTGGCCAGCAGCCGGCTGGTCAGGTCGGCGACCGGGTACTGGGCCTGGGCCACCGCCATCCCGTACCCGGGGGTGATGATCACCGACTGGGACCCGCGCAGCAGCTCAGCGGTCTGCTCGGCGCTGATCTCACGGTGCTCGCCGTAGTCCTTGGCCTCCCCGGTGACGGCGCCGTCGGAGCCGAAGCCGCCGGCGATCACCGACCAGAAGGAACGGTTCATGGCCTTGCACATGATGTAGGACAGGTACGCACCGGAGGAGCCGACGAGGGCGCCAGTGATGATCAGCAGGTCGTTGCCGAGCATGAAGCCAGCCGCGGCCGCGGCCCAGCCCGAGTACGAGTTCAGCATCGACACCACGACCGGCATGTCACCGCCACCGATCGAGGCGACCAGGTGGAAGCCGAGGGCCAGCGCGATCACGGTCATCACGACCAGCAGCCACAGCGACGGGGACACCACGAACCAGACCGTCATGGCGAGGAAGACCACCAGCGCGCCCAGGTTGAGCAGGTTGTGCCCGGGCAGCATCAGCGGGGCCGACTTCATCCGGGCGCTGAGCTTGAGGAAGGCAACGATCGAGCCGGTGAAGGTGACCGCACCGATGAAGACCCCGACGAAGACCTCACCCAGGTGGATGCCGTCGGAGTGGTCCGGGGTGACCAGGTACGAGTTGTAGCCGACCAGCACCGCCGCCAGGCCGACGAAGCTGTGGAGCAGGGCGATCAGCTCGGGCATCCCGGTCATCTCGACCCGCAGCGCCCGGATCACCCCGATCACCGCGCCCACCAGCATCGCGGCCAGCATCAGGCCCAGGGCCCAGGTCCCGGCGCCAGGCCGGTCGCTGGCCTCGCCTGCGGCGTCGATCCCGACCACCCCGGCGGTCACGGTGACCACCAGCGCCAGGCCCATCCCGATGATCCCGTACAGGTTCCCGGCCTTGGCGCTCTCGTGCTTGCTCAGCCCGGCCAGGGCGAGGATGAACATCAGGCCGGCAACGATGTACGAGCCCTGCAGCAGCGTCAGTGTCATCGCTCAGCCTTCCGGAACATCGACAGCATCCGCTGGGTGACGGTGAAGCCGCCGAAGATGTTGATGCTGGCCAGCAGGATCCCGGCCAGGGCCAGGACGGTCACGACCAGGGGGGTCGAGGCGGTCCCGACCTGCAGCAGGGCGCCGACCACGATGATCCCCGAGATCGCGTTGGTGACGCTCATCAGCGGGGTGTGCAGCGCGTGGTGCACGTTGCCGATCACGTAGTAGCCGATCACCACCGACAGCATGAAGACCATGAAGTGACCGAGGAAGGGCTCCGGGGAGACCCAGAAGACCAGCATCGCGGCCACGGCGCAGAGCGCCATCAGGGCCAGGTTTCGCCCGGTCCGTGGCGGTGGCGGTGGCTGCTGCTCGGCAGGTACGGCGGGAGCCGCTGCCGCGGCGGGGGCGGCCGAGACCTGCACCGGTGGCGGCGGCCACATGACCTCCCGGCCCCGGGCGACGGTCATCCCGCGAACCACCACGTCGTCGAGGTCGAGGACCAGCTGCCCGTCCTTGCCGGGGGTGAGCAGCTTCATCAGGTTGACGATGTTGGTCCCGTACAGCTGGGAGGACTGGGTCGGCAGCCGACCGGCGAGGTCGGTGTAGCCGATGATCTTGACCCCGTTCGGCGTGACCACCAGCTGGTCGGCGACCGATCCCTCGACGTTGCCGCCGTTGGCCGCGGCCATGTCGACGATCACCGAGCCGGCCTTCATCGAGGCCACCATCTCGGCGGTGATCAGCCGGGGTGCAGGCTTGCCGGGGATCAGGGCGGTGGTGATGATGATGTCCACCTCGGGGCACTGCTCGGTGTAGAGCCGGGCCGCGGCGGCGTTGTAGTCGGCCGAGGTCTCCTTGGCGTAGCCGTCGCTGGAGACCTGCTGCTGGCCGACCTGGACCGCCAGGAAGTCAGCGCCCATCGACTCCACCTGCTCGGCGACCTCGGGCCGGGCGTCGGTGGCCCGGACCACCGCGCCGAGCGAGCGCGCGGTCCCGATCGCCGCCAGGCCCGCGACCCCGGCCCCGACGACGAGGACCTTCGCGGGCGGCACCTTGCCGGCGGCGGTGACCTGGCCGGTGAAGAAGGAGCCGAACTCGTGGGCGGCCTCGACGACCGCCCGGTAGCCGGCGATGTTGGCCATCGACGACAAGACGTCGAGGGCCTGGGCCCTCGAGATCCGGGGCACCGCGTCCATGGCCAGCACGGTCAGGTCGCGCTGGGCGAGCTCGGAGACCAGCTCGGGGTGCAGCGCCGGTGAGATCAACGAGACCAGGGTGGCGCCGTCGCGCAGGCTGGCGATCTCGGGGCTGGTCGGCGCGTTCACCTTGCAGACGATGTCGCTGCCCCAGACCGAGCCGGCGTCGACGACCTCGGCCCCGGCCTCGGCGTACGCGGCGTCGGGGTAGCTCGCTCGCAGCCCGGCCCCGGACTCCACCTGGACCTGGTAGCCCAGCTTGATCAGCTGGGCCACGGTCTTGGGTGTTGCCGCGACCCGGGTCTCACCCTCCAACGACTCCAGCGGAACGCCGATCTGCATCTCGACCTCTCCTTGACACCAGGCCGCGGAACTCGCGATGGCATCAGCCTAACGAAGACCTCCCCCTCAGGGCACGCAGGGTGACGCTACGCTTCGGCTATGGCAGATCTGCGCTCCCTCCCGGGCATCGGGCCCCAGCTGGAGCAGGCCTTGCAGGCCGCCGGGATCACCGATGCCGAGACCCTGCGCCGGCTCGGCGCCGAGGCCGCCTGGTGGGCGGTCCACCCTCGCTTCACCTGCCTGCACTCGCTGCTGGCCCTGGAGGGCGCGGTGCGTGGGGTTCCCAAGCACGACCTCGACCCGGCCACCCGACAGCGGCTGCGGGCCGTGGTTCGCGGCGACTGAGCCCCTAGCGGTCAGCGGATCTGCAGCCGGTACGGCATGGTCAGTACCCCGGCAGTCTCCAGGCCGAGCAGGTGGCCCAGCCGGCGGGCCAGGCCCTCGGGGGTGGCCAGGTCCAGGCTCGCCGCTGAGCTCAGCCCGCCCGGCTGCTCGGAGGACTCGGCCGGCCGCAGCCGCTCCAGCACCCCGACCAGGGGAACCGGCTTCAGCTGGACCTGGTCCCGGTTCAGCCCGGCCAGGGCGCAGGCCCGCTCGACCGCCAGCTCCCGCCCGCCGAGGTGGTCGACTAGGCGGCGCTGCACCGCGTCCGCCCCGGTCCAGACCCGGCCCCGGGCCAGCGGCTCCAGCTCGTCCAGCTCCATCCCCCGGTCGGTAGCCGCCTTGCGGGTGAAGTCGGCGTAGACGTCGTCCAGCCAGGCGTCGAGCAGCCGCCACTGCTCCTCGGTGAAGCCCCGGTTGCCGGCGAACATCCCAGCGAGGGCGCCGCTGTGCACATCCTCGCGGACCAGGCCGAGCTTGTCGTACAGGCCCTGGGTGACCATCTTGCCGGCGAAGACCCCGATCGAGCCGGTCAGGGTGGAGGGGTTGGCGACGATCTCGTCGGCGCCCATGGAGACGAAGTAGCCACCGGAGGCGGCCATGTCACCCATGCTCGCCACGACCGGCTTGCCGAGCTGGATGGTCCGCAGCACCTCGCGGCGGATGGTGTCTGAGGCGGTGTACGAGCCGCCGGGCGAGCTCACCGTCAGCACGACCGCCTTGACCTGCGGGTCGCGCTGGGCCTGGCGCAGGTGGTCGCAGACCGTCTCCGAGCCGGCCCGCCCGCCGAGCGGGGAGCTGGGCGTGGCCCGGCCGGTGACGATCGGTCCGAAGACGTCCACGAGCGCGACGGCGTCCTTGTGGGAGCCCACCTTCTCGACCAGGGCCGAGGTCAGCGAGCCGGCGTACCGGCCGGCGTACTGCAGCCGGGTCTGCTCGCCCCACCGCTCCCGAACTGTCTGGTACACCTCGTCGCGGTAGCCGATCTTGTCCACAAGCCCCAGCTCGACCGCCTGGTCGGGCTTGATCGGGCCCTGGTCGACGGCCTCGCGGACCGTGTCGCTGCTCAGCCGGCGGCGCTGGGCGACCACGGCCACCGTCTCGTCGACCACCGAGTCGGCGATCCGCTGCATCATCTCCCGGTTGGCGTCGGAGATCTCGCGGGCCGCGTACTGCTCGGCGGCGGTCTTGTACTCCTTGCGCCAGGAGAACTCCGGCTCCACCCCGAGCTTCTCCAGCCCGCCGCGCAGCAGCACCAGGTCGAGGTGGGCCCCGCCCAGCACCAGCGAGCCCGAGGGCTGCAGCCAGATCTCCTGGCAGGCGGTCGCCAGCCGGTAGGCCAGCATGCCGCTGGCCAGCTCCCCGAACGACTCCGCGTACGCGATCGTGGGACGGGTCTGCGAGAAGGTGCTCAGCGCCAGCCCCAGCTCGTCGACCTGGGCCGCCGACAGCGGGCAGGAGCCGATGTGCAGCACCAGGCCCTTGACCCGGTCGTCGGTCGCGGCCTGACGCAGGGCCCGGGTCAGCACCCCCATGGTTGGCGCGTTGATCGCCTGCAGCGCCTGCAGCGGGTTGTCGGGCACGGACCGGAGGACCCCCCGGTCGAGGTCGATCTCCAGGACCACGGGCTTGCGTCCCGGGTCACCGAAGAGCGTGCTGCAGAGCCTGGTCAGGTCGAGAGCCATGCTGCCTAGCCTAGGGACCAGCGCAAGGCAGTGCCTGGCTGCCGCCTTCGCGGCGGCTGGTCGGCTCGCTCTCACCCCGGATGAGGCTGACAGCAGGCGCAGCACCCGGTGCGTCGGTGCCACCCACTGGGTGGGGGGCTCACCAGGTCTGGTCGACTGGCTGCGGCTCGCGAGGCTGGTCGAGGTCGATCACCTCGACGCCCTGGGGTGTGTACGTGACCAGGGCGCAGTTGCGCTTCACCAGCTCCTCGCCGACCCGCTCCCCGGTGCGCCGGTCGATCCGCTCCCGCCAGATCTCGTTGCGCCGGAAGATCTCGCCGTCCTCCTTGAGGAACTGCTCGTCTCGCGCGAAGACCTTGTACGAGTAGGCCGGCGGCTCGTCGGTGCGCAGCTCGCCCTCCAGGTACCGGTCGCCCACCGAGGTCAGAAGCTGGTACGTACGGTCGGTGTCGTTGCGTACCACCAGGTCGACGTAGTTGTAGACGATCGAGCAGCCCACTCCCCAGGGCAGCACCCGACCGTTGTCGGGGAACGGGTCGAAGGAGTGCTCGGAGCGCTCCGTCACCACCAGGTCGGAGTGGAGCACCATCCAGTGGATCAGGTTCGCCAGCTGGCAGATCCCGCCGCCGACCCCGGGATGGGCCTGCCCGTTCGACAGCCGCATGCCCTCGACGAAGCCGCGCCTGGCCGTGCAGTTGCCGACGACCCGGTTGAAGGACATGGACTCGCCCGGCCGGATCAGGACACCGTTCGTCCGCTCGCAGGCCAGGCGCAGGTTGACCACCTTGTTCCGCTGCAGCCACATCTCGGACTCGCCCAGCTGCCTCATCAGCAGCGACTTGTGCTGCTTCACCCGGTTCGGCAGCGGGTCAGTCTGCTGGCTCGTGGCCCACCGCGTACCCGAGGTCAGCCAGCGCAGCCAGCGGCGAGCCTGGTGGTACCGTACGGCTGCTGGGTAGACCCAGGGGTGCCGCTCGCTGAAGGGGGCGCCAACCTCGAAGCGCGTCGGCAGGTGGAGGGTGGCGTCGGCCGAAGACCGCTCGTTCATCCCTCATCCCTACCTCACCGATGGGTCATCACCAAGCACCGTCTGCGGCGTGCCCTATTTCTCACCTCGGCATCGAGAGCCTTGCCAGCCCCCGTTTGGCGGCGGGTACTGGCTCGTCCTCGGGTCACGGCTCTGCCCCGGTCCACTCCCCGAGCAGCGGCAGAGGCTCGCGGCTTCCCCGTCCGCGAGCCTCTGCCGGGTCTGTGTGGTGCCCTACCCCAGCAGGGCCTTGGCCCGAGCGGCCAGCGCCTCGGCGGTGATCCCGAACTCCCGGTACAAGGTGGCGGCGGAGGCGGAGGCGCCGAAGTGGTCGATGCCCAGGGCGTCGGACCTCGGGCCCAGGAACTCCTTCCAGCCGGTCGGCTCGGCGGCCTCGATCGCGACCTTGGCCACCCCGGCTGGCAGCACCTGGTCCCGGTAGGCCTGGTCCTGACGGGCGAACCACTCCTGGCACGGCATCGAGACCACCCGGGTGGCGATCCCCTCAGCCTCCAGCAGCTCACGCGCGGCGACTGCGATCTCGACCTCGGAGCCGGTGCCGACCAGCACCACCTGCGGGCTGCCACCACTGGCCTCGACCAGGGTGTACCCGCCCTGGGCGACGCCCTCGGTGCTGGCGAAGCCGGTACCCTCGCTGCGGTCGAAGACCGTCAGGTCCTGCCGGGACAGGATCAGCGCGGCCGGACGGTCGGTGGTGGCCAGGATCTGGGCCCAGGCCGCGGCGGTCTCGTTGGCGTCACCTGGCCGGACCACGTCCAGCCCGGGGATCAGCCGCAGCGACGGCACCTGCTCGATCGGCTGGTGGGTTGGCCCGTCCTCGCCGACGCCGATCGAGTCGTGGGTCCAGACGAAGACCGTCGGGACCTGCGACAGCGCCGCGAGCCGGGCGGTCGGGCGCATGTAGTCGGCGAAGACCAGGAAGGTCGCCCCGTACGCGCGGGTCAGGCCGGACAGGTTGATCGCGTTGAGGATGTTGCCCATCGCGTGCTCGCGGATCCCGAAGTGCAGCACCCGGCCGTTCAGCCCGCCGACGAAGTCGTGGCTGGAGCGGTCCGCGGGCAGGAACGACGGCTTGCCCTTCATGGTGGTGTTGTTCGAGCCGGCCAGGTCGGCCGAGCCGCCCCACAGCTCGGGGACCGCGTCGGCGATCGCCGACAGGGTGTCGCCGGAGGCGGCGCGGGTCGACTTCTTGCCCGGCGCGAAGGTCGGCAGCGCGTCGGCCAGCCCCGCCGGCAGCTGCTGGGTGGTGACCCGCTCCAGCAGCGCGGCCTGCTCCGGGTTCGCCTGCTTCCAGGCGGCGAGCCTCAGCTCCCACTCGGCCTTGGCGGCGGCCGCCCGCTGGGCGGCGTTCTCGCGGGTGTGCTGGAGGACCTCCGGGTCGACCTGGAAGCTCTGCTCCGGGTCGAGACCGACCACCCGCTTCAGCCCGGCGACCTCCTCGGCACCGAGCTTGGCGCCGTGGACCGAGTGGTGACCGGCCTTGGTCGGCAGCGGCCAGCCGATGACCGTGGTGACCTTGATGAACGAGGGCTTGTCGGTGACCTGCTGGGCCGCCTCGATCGCCTGGTACAGCTCGGCGACCTTCTCCTCGTACGCGGTGCCGCCGCTGGTGAAGTCGACGTGCTGGGTGTGCCAGCCGTACGCGGCGTAGCGGGCCTCGACGTCCTCGGTGAAGGCGATCACGGTGTCGCCCTCGATCGAGATCCGGTTGTCGTCGTAGATCAGGATCAGGTTGCCCAGCTTCTGGGTCGCGGCCAGCGACGACGCCTCGGCGGCCACACCCTCCTGCAGGCAGCCGTCACCCGCGACGCAGTAGACGAAGTGGTCGAAGACCGACTCGCCCGGGGTGGCGCTCGGGTCGTACAGCTGCTGGGCCTTGCGGGAGGCCATCGCGAAGCCGACGGCGTTGGCGACCCCGGCCCCCAGCGGTCCGGTGGTGCACTCGACGCCGGCGGTGTGGTGGACCTCCGGGTGGCCCGGGGTCTTCGAGCCCCAGGTCCGCAGCGCGGCGATGTCGTCGGCCTCCAGCCCGAAGCCGGCCAGGAAGAGCTGGTTGTACTGCAGCAGCGAGGCGTGACCAGCCGACAGCACGAACCGGTCCCGGCCCAGCCACAGCGGGTCCGCCGGGTCGACCCGCATCACCTTCTGGTACAGCAGGTAGGCGACCGGGGCCAGGGAGATCGCGGTGCCCGGGTGGCCGTTGCCGACCTTCTCCACCGCGTCAGCAGCCAGGACCCGCGCCGTGTCGACGGCCTTCCGGTCGAGGTCGGTCCAGGTCAGTGAGGTCACAGAGCACCCTTTCGTCGGCGTCGTCGGTCGGCACCTCTGCCGACTACCGCCACAGACTACGACCGCCAGCCGGTTTCACCAGGGCTGTCCGTCTGTTGCCCGGGCGTCAGGCAGCCGCCGTGACCAGTCAGGTGGCGAGCAGTACCCGCTGCCGACTACCGGCGTCGACCCGGTCATGGGCCTCGGCGCAGCGCTCCAGCGGCAGCGGCTCGCTGATGGGAAGCGTGAGCCGACCCGCCGCGGCCGCCTCGGTCAGGTCCCGTACCGCCCGGCAACGCGCCTCAGACGGAAAGTCGTCGCTGCCGCAGAGCCGGATCGTGACGTTAGCGAAGAGCAGGTCCCAGAACGGCAGCCAGACCTCGCCCGGGCCGGTGGCGTACGCGGCGATGATCGCCCCACCGGCTACCACGGCCGTGTTCAGGTTGATGTTGGCGCCGAAGGCCACCTCGACCACCCGGTCCACCCGCCCCTGAGCCAGGATCTCGGCCGCGGGGTCGGCGTCCAGCGCCACCACCTGGTCGCACCAGGCGTCAGGCACCTGGGCCAGGTCGGCGCTGCGCCGTACGGTTCCGACCACCGTGGCACCAGCGGCCCGGGCCAGCTGGGCAGCGATCGAGGCCACCGCCCCCAGCACCCCGTGCACCAGCACCCGCTGCCCGGCCAGGTCACCGTCGGCGAAGAGGCAGCGGTGGGCGGTGATCCCGGGGATCCCGAGGCAGGCGCCTAGGTCCTCGCTCACCGAGTCCGGCAGCGGCACCGCCTGTGCCGCCGGGACGCAGACCAGCTCGGCCGCCGTCCCGTACCGGCGGTAGGACTGGGCCCCGTGGACCCAGACCCGTTCCCCCACCCGGGAGCCGTCCACTCCGGGGCCGGTCGCGTCCACCCGACCGGCTCCGTCGCTGTGCGGCACGACGGTCGGGTACGGCATCGGCAGACCGAAGTACCCGCTGCGCTTCTTGGTGTCGCCCGGGTTCACCCCGGAGCGTGACAGCCGGACCCGGACCTCACCCGGCCCCGGCTCCGGGTCGGGCAGCTCCCCGACCACCAGCACATCGGCCGCCGGACCTTGCCGCTCGTACCAGACTGCTCTCACCGCACTCCTCGTCTCGGACCTACCGCGAGCCGGCTCAGAGCACCCGGGCGCTCAGCACCCCGCTGATGCCGCGGACGCTGGCCAGGACCTCGGCGCCGACCTCGCCCTCGACATCGATCAGGGTGTACGCGAGCTCGCCGCGGGACGTGTTGAGCAGGTCGGCGATGTTGAGCCCGGCCCCGGCCAGCAGGGTCGAGATCTGGCCCACCATGTTCGGCACGTTGGAGTTGGCGATCACGATCCGGCGGGTGCCGGGTGAGCGGCGCAGGCTGGCGCTGGGGAAGTTCACCGAGTTCGTGATCTCGCCACGCTCCAGGAAGGCGCGCAGCTGCTCAGCCGCCATCACCGCGCAGTTGTCCTCAGCCTCGGCGGTCGAGGCACCCAGGTGAGGCAGGGTGATCACGTCAGGGTGGCCGACCAGCGCCGACGACGGGAAGTCGCAGACGTACCAGCCGAGCCGGTCGGCGTCGAGGGCAGCCAGGACCGCGGCCTCGTCGACGATCCCGCCCCGGGCGAAGTTGAGCAGCACCGCGCCCGGCTTCATCAGCGCCAGCCGCTCGGCGCTGACCAGGTCCCGGGTGGCCTCGACCAGCGGTACGTGCACCGTGAGCAGGTCGGCGCGTGAGAACACGTCCTCGACCGTCGCCGCCCGCTCCACGTCAGCCGAGAGCTGCCAGGCGTGGCGGATCGTGATCTGCGGGTCGTAGCCCAGCACCCGCATCCCCAGCGCCTGGGCGGCGTTGGCGACCTGCACCCCGATCGCGCCGAGACCGACCACCCCGAGGGTCCGGCCCGGCAGCTCGAAGCCCACGAAGGACTTCTTGCCCTTCTCGGCGGCCTCGCTGATCTGCACGTCGTCGCCCTCAAGCCCGCCGGCGAAGTCGAGCGCCGGGACCAGGTTGCGGGCCGCCAGCAGCATCCCGGCGATCACCAGCTCCTTGACCGCGTTCGCGTTGGCACCAGGGGTGTTGAACACCACGACACCGCGGGCGCTGAGCTCGGCGACCGGGATGTTGTTGGTGCCGGCGCCAGCCCGGGCAACCCCGAGGACCGACGCCGGCAGCTCGGCCGCGCTCAGCCTCGCTGAGCGGACCAGCACCCCCTGGGGATCCGGCACGTCGGGCCCGACCTGATAACCGTCAAGCCGGTCCAGCCCAACCTTGCTGATGGCGTTGTACGTGCGGATCTGTCCCACTGCTACCCGTTCTTCTTGGCGAAGTCCTCCATGAACTGGATCAGCGTATCGACTCCCTCACGCGGCATCGCGTTGTAGATGCTGGCTCGCATCCCGCCGACCGAGCGGTGCCCGGCCAGGTTGGTCAGCCCGGCAGCGGTCGCCTCAGCCACGAACTGCTTGTCCAGGTCGGCGTTGGCCAGCAGGAACGGCACGTTCATGATCGAGCGGGCGTTCGGCGCGACCGGGTTGGAGTAGAAGTCGTGGCCGTCGATGAAGTCGTACAGGGCCTTCGCCTTGGCCCGGTTCACCTGGCCGATGCCCTCGGCACCGCCCTGCCGCTCGACCCAGGCCAGGATCTTGCCCAGCAGGTAGATCCCGAAGGTGGGCGGGGTGTTGACCATCGAGTCGGCCTCGGCCATCTTGGCCCAGTCGACGACCGTCGGGGTCTCGGTGCGGGCCTTGCCGAGCAGGTCCCGGCGGACCACGACGACCGCCATCCCGGCCGGTCCAAGGTTCTTCTGAGTACCGGCGTAGATGACGCCGAACTTGGAGACGTCGGTCGGCTGGGAGAGGATCATCGAGCTCATGTCCGCCACCAGCGGCACGTCACCGGTCTCGGGCACGTAGTCGAAGGCCACCCCGCCGATGGTCTCGTTGGGGGTGTAGTGCAGGTACGTGGCGCCCGGGCTGAGCGTGTACGAGCCAGCGGCCGGAACGGTGGTGTACCCAGACTCGGCCTCGTCAGCGATCACCTGGGTGGCGGTGCCGAGCTTCTTCGACTCCGCGATCGCCTTCTTGGACCACTGCCCGGTGTTCAGGAAGTCGACGGTGTCGCCGGGGGCGGTCAGGTTGAGCGGGACCGCGGCGAACTGCCCGGTCGCTCCACCCTGAAGGAAGAGCACCGCGTAGTCGTCGGGAATCCCCATCACCGACCGAAGCCGGGCCTCGGTCTCGGCGGCGCAGGCGACAAACGCCTTGCCCCGGTGGGAGACCTCCATCACCGACATGCCAGAGCCCTCCCAGTCGGTGAGCTCGGCTCGTGCCTCCTCCAGCACTTCGAGAGGCATCATTGCAGGACCAGCGGAGAAGTTGTAGACACGCACGGTGCCATCCTAAGATGGCTCCCCCTGCTCCGCTGGGGGGATCCCCCAGGTCAGGTTCCCGCCCGGACGACCAGGGCCGACGTCGTAGCCTCAGCCTCGTGAACGACAACCGGATCCGGGTCAGCGCCGTCGTGCTGTGGAACAGCAGCGGGCAGGTGCTGACCGTACGCAAGCAGGGCACCGGCCGCTTCATGCTGCCCGGAGGCAAGCCCGAGCCCGGGGAGACCCCGCGCCAGACCGGATCCCGGGAGATCGCCGAGGAGGTCGGCCTCGTGCTGGACGAGGCCCGGCTGGTCGACTGGGGCGACCACGAGGAGAGCGCCGCCAACGAGCCTGGGCACACCGTCTGCGGGCACGTCTTCGCCTGGCCCGAGCCGGTCCGGGACGTGTCGGCGGCCGCCGAGATCAGTGAGGTCCGCTGGCAGGACCCGTCCCAGCCAGGGCCAGACCTGGCACCACTGCTGGTGTCGCTGCTGCCCCGGATCGCCCGCGAGGCGCCGCGCTGACCGACGTACGGCGCTGCCCCCAAGCCAGCGCCCGTCTGACGGGCTGGTCCCTGCCGACCCGTCGCGCAGCAGCCGCCGCCGGCGGCCGGGACCGAGGCAGGCTGTCGCCCGGGCCTGGCTCAGCTGGTCCGGACCATCACCGCGCGACAGGCCGCGTCGGCCAGCGAGCGGCGGTACCGGCCACGGTCCAGCAGCGGCGACCAGAGCCCGACCAGCAGCGGCAGCCCCAGCAGACTGACCACGGCCCGCAGCAGCCCCCGGCGCCAGCCGATGCTGCGCCCGGTCCTCGCGTCCGCCAGGCGGATCTCGACCGTACGCATCCCCAAGGTCGCACCGTCGCCCCAGCCGCCGGCCAGGTAGGCCAGCCCCAGCAGGGCGGTACCCGCCAGGACCGCCCAGACCTGGGCACCACCCAGGATCCAGGCGGCACTGACGCCGATCAGGCCCACCAGGGCCAGGTCGATCAGCAGAGCCACCACCCGAGTGCCGACCGGGGCCACCGGCAGGCTGACCTGGACCTCCTTGGTCATCCCCGTCAGCGTCCAGGTCGGGACCTGCTCCGCTGTGCGGCTCTCCCGCCCCTGGTGCTGCGTGGGAGTGATCAGGTCGCGGATCCGCTCCACCTCGACGGTGAGCAGGTCGACCTGGTCCTCGGTGTAGGCGGTCCGCTGCTCGGCTGGCATCGCGACCAGCCGCTCCAGCCAGGCCACCTTCTCGCCCCGGATCTCCCGGGTCCAGGCGGTCCCGTCCCAGTAGCGCTCGATGTCGACCGGGTCGTGGTGACGGCGGTACCAGCCAGCCTCACCCGCTGCCGGCTCCAGCAGGCCCAGGTCCGTGCTGGCGCACAGTACCGGGTCCAGCCCGCAGCTCGGGCAGGCCTCCGGGTAGACGATGTGAGTGCCGCAGGCCCGGCAGGCCACCGGAATACCAAAGCGGCTGATCTCAGGTCGAGCAGAAGTCGTCATCGCGCCCATCCCCCCAAGTTGGAGCACGTTCATACAGCCCCCCGCTGTACGCCCAGCATGGTATAGGCCCCTGGCAAGGCTGTGCAATCAGACCGGCGCTCGGTCCCGGCGGGAGCGGTACAGGTCGACGGTCCCGTACGCGGCGAGCAGCGGCTTGGCCAGCGTCCACTCCCCCAGCCGGTAGGTCTGCCCGGCGCCGAGCCGGCGGGCCAGGTCGGGACGCTGCCGGCGCAAGTAGCGGCAGGCCTTCTCGACGTGGTGCGGCTGGGAGACGATGGTGACCTGGTCGGCGTCGGCCACCAGGTGCGCCAGGCAGGCCACGTTCTCCCAGGTCGACCGGGACACCTCCTCAAGCACGAGCTCGCCGCGGTAGCCGATCCGGCGGGCGTAGTCCGCCATCAGGGCCGCCTCGCTGACCGGCCCCGCCACCGGCCCCCCGCAGAGGACCAGGCGGACCTGCCGGGCGGTCGGGTCGACCGATCGCAGCCCGGCCCGGACCCGCCACCGGTTGACCGCGTTGGCCCGCTGCCCGCGGTTGCGGAAGCCCAGCACCACGACCGCCTGGAGCCGCGGCCCAGGGTGCCCGGGCGGCAGTCGGCGCGAGGAGCGCCAGCTGACGAGCTCGCCCCAGACCAGGACCCCGGCCAGGAGCCCGGCCGCCAGCCAGGCCGGGTAGCGCGGGCGGGGCGAGGCGACCAGGCTGGGCACGCGCTCAGGCTAGCCGGGCGGGCCCGGGATGCGGACCTTGAGTGACCGGGTCCGGGAGCCGCCGTCAGCCGACGCTCAGCTGGGTCCCCAGCTCGGCGGTCGACGAGCCGCCGACCCAGACGTCGATGGTGGTCGCGTCCTGGACCCAGTCCCGGGAGCGGGCCGACCAGTACCGCAGCTGCTCGGGGCCGAGCGGCAGCCGGACGGTCCGGGTCTCGCCGGCGGCGAGGGTGACCCGCTGGAACCCCTTGAGCTCACGGACCGGCCGGGTGGCGTCGCCGTAGCGCTGGTGGGTGTACAGCTGGACCACCTCGTCGGCCTCCCGGTCCGAGGTGTTGGTGACCTCGACCGAGACCGTCGTGGTCTCGCCGACCGCGACCGAGGCCGGCTCCAGCCGGAGGTTCTGGTAGCTGAAGCTGGCGTACGACAGGCCGTGCCCGAAGCAGAACAGCGGCGTGGACGGGGTGTCCCAGTAGCGCTCGTGCTGGGCCTCGGGCTGGAAGGTGCGGTAGTGGTTGTAGACCATCGGCAGCTGCCCCACCGAGCGCGGCCAGGTGAACGGCAGCCGACCGGCCGGGGAGACGTCCCCGTACAGGGCCGCTGCGACCGCCTCGCCGCCGCGGACCCCCGGGTACCAGATCTGCACCACCGCCGCGGCGTTCTCGGCAGCCCAGCCGACCTCGAGCGGGCGCCCGCTCATCACCAGCACCACGGTCGGGGTCCCGGTGGCGACCACGGCCTCCAGCAGCTCTGCCTGACGGCCCGGCAGCTCCAGGGTCGAGGCCGAGGCCCGCTCCCCGATCATGTTCTGGCTCTGCCCGACCACCACCACCGCGACCTCGCTGGCACGAGCGAGCTCGACCGCCCGGGCCAGCTCGGCGTCCTCGTCGAAGCCGTCGGGCCAGGTGACCAGGCCGTGGTCCTGGATGTCGAACATCGACGGGTAGAGCCGCTCTCCGGGCAGCACGCCCGGGGCGTAGCGGACCTCGACCCCGTCCCCGGCCCGGCGCCGGATCCCCTCGACGAGGGTGACCGACTCGGTCTCGTCGTGGTCGAAGATCCACGGCCCGAGCAGGTCGCGCTTCGAGTCCGCGAGCGGGCCCAGCACCGCCACCGAGGCGGGGGCGGCCAGCGGCAGCACGCCGTTGTTGGTCAGCAGGACCAGGGTCTTCTCGGCGGCGGCCCGGGAGGTCTCGCGGTGGTCGCCCCGGTTCAGGACCTGCTCGGCGGCGGCCTCGTCCACGTACGGGTTCTCGAACAGCCCGAGGCGGAACTTGATGCTGAGCACCCGGCGGACCGCCTGGTCGACCTGCTCCTCGGTGACCAGGCCCTGCGCCACCGCTTCTGGCAGCCGGGAGTACGCGGCGTCCTCGAAGCACATCTCCATGTCCAGCCCGGCCGACAGGGCCCGGGCGCCGGCGTCGGTGAGGTCCCGGGCGAAGTGCTGGGTGTGCAGCGAGCGGACCGCGCTGGCGTCGCTGACCACGAAGCCACCGAAGCCGAAGGCGTCGCGCAGCACCTCGGTCAGCAGCCAGTGGTTGCCGCTGGCGGGAACCCCGTTGAGGTCCATGTAGGCGCTCATGATGTTCTCGGCGCCGGCCGCGACCGCCGCCTGGAAGGGCGGCAGGTAGAGGTTCCACAGCTGGGAGTCGGAGATGTCGGAGTCGTCGTAGTCCCGTCCGCCGAGCGCCGCCCCGTACCCGGCGAAGTGCTTCGGTCCGGCCAGGACGCGCTCCGGGCCGAGGTCGCCCTGGAAGCCGCGGACCTGGGCCGCGGCGACCGCGGCCCCCAGGCAGGGGTCCTCACCGGCGCCCTCGCCGATCCGGCCCCAGCGCGGGTCCCGGGCGATGTCGACCATCGGTGCGAAGGCCCAGTGGATGCCGACCGCCCGGGCCTCGCGGGCCGCGACCGTCTGGCCGGCCTCGATCGTGTCCGGGTCCCAGGTGGCGGCCAGCGCGACCGGGACCGGCAGGGCGGTCCGCAGCCCGTGGATGACGTCGTACCCGAAGAGCACCGGCACGCCGAGCCGGTGGCCCTCGACCGCGGCCCGCTGGAGGCGGTTGGTCTCGGCTGCGGTCCGGACGAACAGCAGCGACCCCACCCGGCCCTGGGCGATCGCCTCGTCGACCGCGGCCAGCCGGGCCTCGTCCTCGCCGGGCCCGGTCTGCTCACCGGGGTGCACCGGAATGTAGAAGTACTGCGTGAGCTGGCCGGCCTTCTCCTCCAGGGTCAGCCTGGCCAGCAGGTCGTCGACCCGCTCGGCGGTCGACAGCGTGGGGTCCTGGTACGGCAACGACGTCATCGGTGTGGCCTTTCTCGCGACGGCTAGCACGACCTTACGGCTCACCGTCTAAGCACCGGAAGGCCTGGGCCGAGATCGCCGCGGTCAGACCACCATGAGCAGAGCCACGACCGCTGGAAGGGGCAGGCAGACCAGGACCGCCGCTGCGAGGTGCCAGCGGCGGTGCCGGTGGAGCAGGGCCACGAACTCCCGGAGGAAGGCGTTGACCCGGAAGTAGAGGGCCGACCGCGCGGGCGCGACCTGGACATCGAAGCCCAGGTCCCGGGCCAGGGACGCGGTCCGCAGCACGTGGTAGTCGCTGGTGACCGAGATCCCACGAGCCTGGCCGCCGAGGCGCTCCTGCAGCAGGTCCCGGCTGAAGGCCAGGTTCTCCTCGGTGGTCCGGGAGCGGTCCTCGATCAGGATCATCGACGCTGGAACACCGTGGGCGACCGCGTACTCGGCCATGGCTGCGGCCTCGGAGCGGGGCTCGTCTGGCCCCTGCCCGCCCGACATCACCAGCGGGACCTGGCAGCCGGCCCGGCGCCACCAGGAGATCCCGGTGTCGATCCGTGAGCCGAGCAGCCGGGCCACCTTCCCCTGCACCAGGCCCGAGCCGTGGACTATGACGAAGTCCGGCCGTGGCCGGCGCCAGAGCCAGGGGTAGACCAGCGCGTACAGCAGGTAGGCGGTGAGCAGGAAACCCACCCAGCCGCTCCCGAAGACCACGACCAGCGCCGCCACCACCAGTCCGGGCACCGCCTGGCTCAGCAGCACCGCGGCCAGGCAGAAGCCGACCACGGCGACGATCCCGAGCCCGGCCAGCAGCGACAGCAGGTTGGCCAGGCTGCGGCCCTCATGGCGCCAGGTGACCACCCCGTTCACCACTAGGGCGATCACCAGGACCAGCACCAGCAGCGGCGACACCATCACCAGGAGGACCGCCAGCGGGGCGAGGTGCAGCAGGAGAGCAGTCGCAATGCCGACCACGATGACCGCTGTCATCAGCCAGAACGGGTTGCTGGCCCGCCGCGGGTCACTGCAGATCCGGGTGACAGCGGCCACGGTGACACTGCCCATCACCGCGAGCATCAGCCAGACCACGGGTCACATTCTTCCAGCCAGCAGAAGCGCCCCCAGGAGCCTGCCCCCTCGGCCGGCCAGGGGCGAGGCTTGCACCCGAGGCAGCCAGGGCCGTTGTCCAGGTCGAGCCGCTGGCGCGCCGTGACCTGCCGGCAGCCCCAGCGCCGCGGCGGCGCGGTAGCAGAGACCTGACCGTGGAGCCGAGGGCCTGCCACGGCCTTCCAGACACCAGTGACGCTGGTCGAGGACCTGGCGCTGATGCGCCCTGCTGGTCCTGGCTGGGGTGACTCAGCGGCGACCGCGACCGGGCCAGCCCCTGTCGCCCCCGGCGCCGCCGCCGCCCGCGCCACCGCCCCCGGCGCTGAGCTGGCTGGCCGAGGTGATCTCGGTGCCGTTCGCGGTGACCTTCGCCCCGGTGAGGGTCACGGTGCCGTTGGCGTCGACCGGCTCGGTGCCGCCGCCGGTCCCGCTGGTAATCGTGACAGTGCCGCCGCGCAGGGCCACCCCGCCGTTGGAGTCGATTCCGTCGCCTCCGGCCCTGATGGTGGTGGTGCCGCCCGAGATCGTCACCATCGAGCCGTCGTCCTGCTCGGTGCCGCCGGTGACCGTCCCGGCCGTGCCGTTGATCCCGTCGTCGGTAGCGGTGATGGTGACCGTACCGCCGCTGATGGTGACGCTGTGGGCCTCGAGGCCCTCCGCTGACTTCTCGACGGTGACGGTCCCGCCAGCGACCGTGATGGCGCGTACGGCGTCGATCCCGTCACTGCCGGCCGTGAGCCTGACCTCTCCGGCGGAGACCTTCACCCAGCCGCGGTCGGCGTCCTCGGCGTTGTCTGAGGAGATGGCGTCTCCACCGGCCTGGACCGTGACCGTACCGTCGAGGATGTCGACATAGTCCTTGCCCCGGATCCCGTCGTCGACCGCGGTGACCGAGACCGAGCCGGAGGCGATCACCAGGCCGTCCTTCGTGCTGATGGCGTCGTTGGTCTTGCCGTTGACGGTCAGCGAGCCACGGCCGGCGATGGTCAGGTCGGTCGCGGAGGCGACCGCCGCGACCGGGGTGGCGTCGTTGGCGACGGTGTAGCCGGTGCCGTCGGTGAGGGTGCTGCTGGTCCCGTCGGCCAGGTACAGAGTCACCTCGTCGGCGCTGGTCACCGAGAGGGCCGGGCCGGTGCCGCTGGTGATGGTGACTCCGTCGAGGATCACCACCACCGCCTGGTCATCGGGGGCGGCGACGACCAGCTGCCCGTTGCTCAGGCTGCCGGTGACCCGGTAGACGCCACCGGCGGTGATGGTGACGGTGTCGCCCGAGACGGTGACCCCGGCTCCGCCGCTGGAGGCGCCGTTGGCGAGGGCGACCTTCACCTCGTTGGCCGCGTTCCAGGTCAGGTCGCTGGCGTCGAGGTGAGTGCTGAAGGCGACCTGGGCGCCACCCGCACCGGTAACTGCAGTGGCCGACGCGGCCGCGCTCGGGCTACCGGTGGTGAAGGTGGTGGCGCTGCAGGCCGAGAAGCCCAGCCCGAGGGCAAGGGCGACCGCGGTGGTGGCGGCGAGGTGGGCGATCCGGCTCATCAGGGTCCTTCGTGGGCGAGTCGTCGTTGCTTACTCTCCAAGGAAAAGCGGGGTGGCTGTGAGGCGGCTGTGACCTGCGGGTCGAGGTCCTGTGGATCTGGGTGGGCTGACCAGGGCTGAGACAGGTACGGTCGACTCAATACATACCACCTCGACGACAGGAGGCACCGTGCAGAGCCTGACCCTGAACAACGGCGTCACCATGCCACTCATCGGTCTGGGCGTGTTCCAGATGGATGACGCCCAGGTCGCCAGCACCGTGCCGCGGGCGATCGAGATCGGCTACCGGCTGATCGACACCGCTTCCCGGTACTACAACGAGCAGGCGGTCGGGGCCGCCATCAAGGCGTCGGGGGTCGCCCGTGACGAGCTCTTCATCACCACCAAGCTCTGGTTCAAGGACCACGGCCCGAAGGCCACCCGGGAGGCGTTCGAGACCTCCCTGCGCAACCTCGGCCTCGACTACCTGGACCTGTGGCTGGTGCACCAGCCGTTCGGCGACTACTACGCAGCCTGGCGGGTGATGGAGGAGCTGCTGGCCGAGGGCCGGGTCAGGGCGATCGGGGTGTCCAACTTCTACCCCGACCGGTACCTCGACCTGGTCACCCACCTCGATGTGGCTCCGGCCGTCAACCAGCGGGAGACCCACCCCTTCTGCCAGCAGACCGAGATCCAGGAGCAGATGCGCCCGTACGGGACGGTGCTGCAGGCCTGGGGCCCGCTCGGTCAGGGCAACCAGGAGCTGCTCTCGCACCCGGTGCTGACCGGCATCGCCCAGGCGCACGGGGCCACCGTGCCGCAGGTGATGCTCGCCTGGCTGGCCCGCCGCGGGGTGGCGATGGTCGCCAAGAGTGCCTCGCCGCAGCGGCTGCAGGCCAACCTGGCGGCGGTCGAGATCGCCCTCACCGATCAGGAGCTGTCGGCGATCGCGACGCTGGAGCGGCACCAGCCCAATGCCGGATTCACCCACCAGGACCCGCGGATGCTGGAGCGGCTGCTGACCTTCGCCTGACCAGTCCCGCCGCCCCGGCTCGTCAGCCCGGAGTCGTCCGCGGGCCTGCGCGAGGCCGGGACCACCGGCCTGCGCTGGGCACTGATGGTGGCATTGTTTCCTGTCACCGGCGAGCCCGGTAGGCACCCGGTGGCGCCGGTAGGATCAGGCCCGCTCCCCACGAAAGGCTCCTGTGTACGCGCTCCTGCTTGCGATCATCTACCTGGCCTTCATCAGCCTGGGGCTGCCCGACTCGCTGGTCGGCTCCGGGTGGCCGGTGATGCACCAGGACCTGGGGGTTCCGGTCTCGTTCGCCGGCTTCCTCACGGTCCTGATCGCCAGCGGCACCATCGTCTCCAGCCTGGCCTCAGAGCGTCTGACCCACCGCTTCGGTGCCGGCAAGGTGACGGCCGTCAGTGTCGCCATGACTGCCGCTGCGCTGCTGGGGTTCTCGGTCACCGACTCGTTCTGGGTGCTGCTGGTGTGGACGGTCCCGTACGGGCTGGGCGCCGGCGCGGTCGACGCCGCGCTCAACAACTACGTCGCCCTGCACTACACGGCCCGGCACATGAACTGGCTGCACAGCTTTTGGGGCGTGGGCGCCTCGGTCTCACCGTTCATCATGAGCTACGCGATCGGCTCGGGGCTCGGCTGGAGCGCGGCGTACCGGACCGTCGGGGTCCTGCAGCTGGTGCTGACGGCCGCCCTGGTCGTCAGTCTGCCGCTGTGGACCCGGGTCCACCCGGTCCAGGCGGTCTCGGCTTCCCCCCCGACCGACGACTCCGCCCGACCGGCCGGGCGAGTGCCGCTGTCGCGGGCGCTGCGGATCCCGGGGGTGCCGTCGATCCTGATCGCCTTCTTCGCCTACTGCGCCCTGGAGTCCACCTCGATCCTGTGGGCCGTGACCTACCTGGTCTCCGAGCGCGGGACCAGCCCGGCGACTGCGGCGGCCTTCGGGTCGCTGTTCCTGCTCGGGATCACCGCGGGCCGGTTCCTGGCCGGGTTCTTCGCCGACCGGGTCGGGGACCGGGCCCTGATCCGCGGGGGCTTCATCGCGATCGGGGCCGGGGTGGTGCTGCTCGCGCTGCCGGTCGGCTGGCTGTCGCTGGGCGGGCTGGTGCTGGCCGGTCTGGGGGCAGCCCCGGTCTACCCTGCGATCATCCACTCCACCCCCGCCAACTTCGGCGCCGAGAGCTCCCAGGCGATCATCGGCATCCAGATGGCCGCTGCGTACACGGGGTCGACCCTGGCGCCGCCTCTGCTGGGAGTGGTCGCCGAGTGGAGCGGGATGTGGGTCCTGCCGCCGTACCTGGGACTGCTGGCGGTTCTCGGGCTGGTGATGTCAGAACGGCTGAACCGGCTGAACCACCGCTGGTCCCTGACCTAGCCGACTCCCCGGAGCGCCGGAGAGACCACTGTGGCTGCTCCCGCCCGGTACAGCCGTGCCGGGCGACCCACCCCACCCTCCGTCTCGCCGGTGTCGACCACGAAGCCCGGCACCGCCAGCACCTTGCGGCGGAAGTTCCGCGGGTCGAGCCGTACCCCCCACACCGCCTCGTACACCTGCCGCAGCTCGGTCAGAGTGAACCGCGGGCCGCAGAACCGGCAGGCCACCGTGGTGTACTCCAGCTTGGCCCGGACCCGGGCAACGCCGTCGCGCAGGATCTGGGCGTGGTCGAAGGCGAGATCGGCCGCCAGGGCCTTCTCCACCGGCCACCACCGGGCGTCACGGGCGTCGGTGCCGGCGGCAGCCTCGGGCAGGTCAGGCAGGAAGGCCAGGTGAGCCACCGAGACCACGCGCTCGGGACGAGGGTCCCGCCCAACGTCTCCGTACGTGCGCAGCTGCTCCAGCGCTCCGGCCGGGACTGTGATGCCGGTCTCCTCGCTCAGCTCACGCTCTGCTGCCTGCTCCAGGGACTCATCGGGTCGGACGAACCCGCCGGGAAGCGCTACCCGCCCCCGGAAAGGCTCCTCGCCACGCTCGACGAGCAGCACGCTGAACACTCCTGAGCGCACGCTGACCAGGCACAGGTCCACTGAGACAGCGAAGACGGGGTACGCCGACCGGTAGGCCATGCCCCTACTTTACGTCGAGTTGACACGAATGGCGAGCAAGCGCCATCCTTTTTACGTCACACTGACGCATACTAGGAGCTGCCATGGACTGGACCGAGATCGCCGGCTTCGCCACCGGAGCGCTGTGCGTGTGGCTGACGGTGCGCCGCAGCATCTGGAACTTCCCGGTCGGGCTGGCCAACAACGTCTTCTTCCTGGTCCTGTTCACCCGAGCAGGCCTGTACGGGGACGCCGGGCTGCAGGTGCTGTACTTCGGGCTCGGCTGTCTCGGCTGGTACTGGTGGCTGCACGGCGGCAAGGCGCACGGACCGCTCGTCGTCCGGCCCACGCCCCGCTGGGCCTGGCCGGTCGCCGTCGCCGGCGTCGCCGTCCTCACCCTGGGCCTGCGCTGGGCCCTCGCCACCTGGACCAGCTCGACGGTCCCCCTGGCCGACGGCTTCACCACCGCCCTGTCGCTGGTCGCCCAGGTGATGCTCAACCGCAAGCTGATCGGCAACTGGCTGGTGTGGATCACCGCCGACATCACCTACATCTGGCTGTACGCCTACAAGGACCTCTACCTCACCGCGGTGCTGTACGCCCTGTTCCTGGGGATGTGCTGCGTGGGACTTCACCAGTGGCGGGCCGCCCGCCGCGCCGGAGTCGAGGAGGTGGCGGCATGAAGCGCTTCCGCCGCGGCTTCGTGATGGGCAAGTTCTACCCGCTGCACGCCGGGCACCAGAACCTGATCCGGCACGCCCAGGCGCTGTGCGAGCAGGTCGAGGTGCACGTGTACGAGTCGTCGGTCGAGTCGGTCCCGGGTGCGGTCCGGGCTGACTGGGTCCGCCGGGAGCACCCGAGCGCCGTGGTGGTCCTCGGCTTCGACGACCTGCCCATCGACTTCACCTCCGCCGCCGCCTGGGACGCGCACCTGGCCATCACCGAAAGCCTGCTCACCGGCCCGGTAGACGCGGTCTTCACCAGCGACGCGTACGGCGCTGAGCTGGCCCGGCGGCTGGGGGCCACCTGGGTGCAGGTTGATGCCGGCCGGACCCAGCTCCCGGTCTCGGGAACCGCGGTACGCGCCGACCCCGCCGGCTACTGGTGGGCGCTGCCGCCGACCGTACGGGAGTGGTTCTGCCGCCGGGTGGTGGTGCTGGGGGCCGAGTCGACGGGCAGCACCACCCTGGCCGAGGACCTGGCCGGGCACTTCGGGGTCCCGGTGACGCTGGAGTACGGGCGGGAGTGGAGCGAGGTCCGCCCCGGCGGCCCGTGGGCGCCGTGGGCGTCGGCGGAGTTCGACCTGATCGCCGCCGAGCACCGCCGCCGGGAGCGCCAGGCACTGGGCAGCTCACCGAAGCCCCTGGTGATCAGCGACACCGACAACCTCGCGACCGCGGTCTGGCACGAACGCTACCTGGAGGCGCCCTCCCCCACCGTGACCGCGGCGGCCGCAGCCTTCCCGCCTGACCTGTACCTGCTCACCGGTGACGAGATCGCCTTCGTCCAGGACGGCTGGCGCGACGGCGAGCACATCCGCCACACCATGCAGCAGCGGTTCCGAGAGGTCCTGGCCGAGCAGCCGGTGCCCTGGGTCGAGCTGCGCGGCTCCCGCGACCAGCGGCTGGCCCGAGCGGTCGAGCTGGTCGACGACCTGCTGCGTCGCGACTGGAACCTGGCCGACCCCCACGGGTAGCCGCCACTACCTCAGCACAGCGTCCCGCCGGCCGGAAGCCAGAGGGCAACGACCGGGAGCTCGTCCAGGCAAAGCCCCGGGCTGCGGGTGCAGAGGGGCCCCTGGCGGGCTCTGTGGGCCAGCGTCCTCACCCGGGCACGGGCCCTGCGCTCCGGCGCGCTGAGGCGCACTCACGGCCAGGGTCAGCCACTGATGAGCGGCAGTCCTGCGAGCACCTGGCTCAGGCCCAGCAGCTCGCGGGGCACGAGCTCGGCCACGGTCAGGCCCACGACATCAGCCGCCTGCCCCAGGTCCTCCACGACCCGGTGCGCCTGGGCCGGGCTCAGCCCACCGGGGACGAGCCCTAGGCGGGCAGGTGGGCCAGAACCTCGGCGTCGCCCTGACCGGCCAGGGCGGTCACGGCCATGGCGTGGTAGCCGTCGTAGCCGGTGTCAGGGGTGTCGACGTCGGGGTGGGAGTCGAGCCAGACCACCGCCAGGTCCTCGGGGTAGCGGCTGGCCAGCCAGGAGAAGGGGGCGACGGACACGGAGCACTCCCCTCCGATGGTCAGGATGCGCTCGGTGCCCGGGTGTGCTGATCGCCTTCAGGGCGCGGTCGATGCCGGCCAGGACTGCCGAGCGGGACTCGATGCCGCCAGTGGAGCCCTCGGCGCCGTCGGGTCCGGCAAGCTCGGCAAGGTCCACGGCACGACCTCGGTGGGGCCAGCGGCGGGCGGCGGCCAGTGCCAGATGAGGCGCAGGGTCGCGGTGAGGTTGCCCCCTGGGAGTGGGGCCGGTCAGGACGTCCACGACAAGGGCAACCCTTCAAGCCCTCGTTCTTGCCTTCGAGCGTGCTCGAAGTCCTACGGTCACCACCATGGTGAACGACGCTGCGCTCCCTGAGGACCTCCCACCGCCCCTGCGTGAGGCCCTCCTGCCACCTGGTCCGCTGCCCGCCCGCGCCCTGGCCGGCCTGGTCGACGACTCCCCGCAGTCCTGGAGCGTGGCGGAGGCGGCCGCGCGGCTGGGGGCCAGCCCGCACACCCTGCGCTACTACGAGCGCGCCGGGCTCGTGACCGTCCCGCGGGACTCGGCGGGCCGACGTCGGTACGACGCCCCAGCCATGAGGCGCCTCGTGTTCCTCGTACGCATGCGCGCCTCCGGCATGCCGGTCGCCGACCTTCGCCGCTACATCAGCCTGGTTGAGGCCGGGCCTGGCACCGTCGCCGAGCGGGCCGCGCTGCTGCGCGCCCACCGGGAGGACCTGGCCCGCAGGATCGAGGAGCTGCGGCTCGCCCTGGCCGTCACCGACTACAAGATCGCCACCTACGAGGAAGGACCTCAGCCGTGACCTCAGACATGACCTCTTCCGTCGCACCGCCGCCAGCGTCCGCGCCCCAGCACGACACCACGACGCCCACTGCCCTCGCCCGGCGCCGTCGGGGCCTGGAGGTGATGCAGAAGATCGACGGCGAGCAGGGGCGGGCCGTCATGGACGCCCTGGCGGACATCAGCCCGGACCTGGGGCACCACGTCCTCGCCTACGGCTTCGGCGACGTCTACGACCGGCCCGGGCTCGACGCCCGTAGTCGCCAGCTCGTCACCCTGGGCATGCTCACGGCCATGGGCGGCTGCGAGCCGCAGCTGAAGGTGCACGTGGGCGCGGCGCTCAACGTGGGCCTCACCCGCCAGGAGATCGTAGAGGCCTTCCTGCACGCCTCGGTGTACTGCGGCTTCCCTCGGGCCCTCAACGCCACCTTCGTGGCACGCGAGGTCTTCCGCGAGCGGGACACGGGCGGCAGCCAGGCCCAGGTGACGTGAGTCCAGGGGGTGCCGAACCCCCTCCGCTGAGACCGGCTACTGGGCATCGAGACCGGTCCGGACCTCCATGTGGTGGTCGGTCTCGGGCCACCTGGTGTGGATCACCGTCCCACCGCGCTCAGGGCTGTGACTGGCGTCGGACGACGCCGGCCGGTACGGCTAGAGCTGCTCGCGGACCCGGGCCAGGATCTGGCGGGTGGCGGTGGACCGGTTCTGGGTGAAGAAGTGCAGCCCTGGGGCGCCGGCGCGCAGCACCTGCAGCGAGAGCTCGGTGGCGATCTCGACCCCCACCTCGCGGACCGCCTCGGGGTCGCCGGCGACGCGCTCCAGGCGGGAGGTCACCTCGACTGGCAGCTCAGCGCCGGAGAACTCGGCGAACCGCGTGATCTGCCCGATCTGGGTGATCGGCATGATCCCGGCCAGGATCGGCAGGTCGCAGCCCAGGGCCCGGACCCGGTCCACCAGGGCTGTGTACGAGTCGGCCCGGAAGAAGAGCTGGGTGATCGCCATCTCCGCCCCGGCCTGGGCCTTCGCCACCAGCAGCCGAGCGTCCAGGTCGGGGTCGTGAGTCTGCGGGTGCGGGTCAGGGAAGGCCGCCACCCCGACGCAGAAGTCACCGGTCTGCTTCACCAGCTGCACCAGCTCGGTGGCGTTGGCCAGGCCCTCCGGGTGCGGCACCCAGGGCTCGGTGGGCCCGCCCGGCATGTCCCCGCGGACGGCCAGCACGTGGTGGACGCCGGCGTCCCGGTAGTCCTCGACCGCCCGGACCAGCTCGGCCCGGCTCTGCGAGGCGCAGGTCAGGTGACCCATCACCCGCAGCGACGACTCCCGCGCCAGCCGCTCGGTGATCGCCAGGGTCCGCTCCCGGGAGCTGCCGCTGGCGCCGTAGGTCACCGAGACGAAGTCCGGCTCCAGCGGCGCCAGCCGGTCGATGGTCCGCCACAGCCGCTCGGCGTCCTGAGGACTCTTCGGCGGAAAGAACTCGAACGAGAACGTCGGCCGGCCCGACTCGGCAATCAGACGGGCGACGGTGGGCTGGCTAGTCACGCAGAGCACCCTAGTGCCGCCGGGCCCTCAGGTGTCACGCCTGACCGCCAGTCGGCCCAGAGTCTCCAAGGCGGTCCGGGCCTCGGGGTGAAGCCGGGCCTCGGCCAGCGCCGCCAGCGCCGCGGCGTGGTCGGCGGCGATCTCGGCCTCGACCCGCTGCACCGCCCCGGTCTCGGTGATGATCTGGCGGGCCTCGTCGACCCCGTCCAGGTCCAGGTCCGGGTCGCCGAGCAGCCGCGCCAGCCGAGCCGCGGCCGCCGGGGTCGCCTGCTCCATCGCGTACGCCACCAGGACGGTCCGCTTCCCCTCCCGCAGGTCGTCACCGGCTGGCTTGCCGGTCAGGGACATGTCCCCGTACACCCCGAGCAGGTCGTCGCGCAGCTGGAAGGCCCGGCCCAGCGGGGATCCGAAGCGGCCCAGGGCCTCCACCAGGCCTGGCTCGGCGCCGGCTAGCAGCGCCCCCAGCTGAGCGGGGCGGGCCACGGTGTAGCGGGCCGACTTGAACTCGTTCACCCGCTGGGAGCGCTCCAGCGAGACCTCGGCGTGCTGGGCGACGATGTCGAGGTACTGGCCGAGCATCACCTCGGCCCGGACCGCGTCCAGCGCCGGGCGGGCCCGCTGCAGCACGTCGGGGCTCAGCCCGCAGCCTCCCCACAGCTGCGCCGACCACACCAGCAGCAGGTCGCCGAGCAGGGTCGCCCCCGCCTGGCCGAACTGCTGCGAGGAGCCCCGCCACCCGGCCTGCCGGTGCAGCTCAGCGTTCAGCAGGTGCGCTGCCGGAGCCCCGCGGCGGGTGTCGGAGCCGTCGATGAGGTCGTCATGGACCAGGGCTGAGACGTGCAGCAGGTCCAGGCTGGCGGCCGCCGCCAGCACCGGCTCGTACGGCTCTGGCTGGCCGGTGACCGCCACGTACCCCCAGTAGCAGAACGCGGGCCGGAACCGCTTGCCCCCGCCGAGCAGCCGCCGGGCCTGGTCGAGCAGCGGCCGCACCTCGGGGCCGACCTGGTCGACCAGGGCCTGCTGCTGGTCCAGGAAGGTCGTCAGAACCGCCGAGACCGCGCCCCGGAACGAGTCGGACAGCGGCTGCCCCGGGTCAAAGCTCATGGCCGCTCAGCCTATGCCTCGGCCAGGACCAGAGCGAAGGGTACGGGCCCGGCGCTCGCCTGGCGCAGCACCAGCAGCAGCCGCGACCAGGTCGGCGGGTCACCCAGCGCCGCGTCCCCCCACCCCCGCCAGACCACCGCGGTCGGCTGCTCCAGCTCAGACAGGCAGTCGGCCAGAGCGTCCAGGTTGGCGCCGTAGTACGCAGGGAAGCCCAGCGCCGGCCCCACCTCGGCCAGAAACCCACGCGGCTCTTTGGACCGCAGCGGGGCCACGGACCAGCCGGCCTCGGCCAGGGCCTGCTCCAGGCCCGGCTCCGGCCGCACCCGGTACAGTCCTCCTCGCAGCGGCTGGTCCAGCAGGCCCGGGGTCATCGCCGGATCCTGGAGAAGGAGGCGTAGTGGTCGCCGGTGTAGAAGTACCACTGCTTCTCGCCGCCGGTGACGATCCGGACCGGCCCCCGACCACGGTGCGACGCCGTCTTGACGGTGTACTCGCGGTAGAAGCCGTGCGGACGCTGCGGCAGGCGCTGCTCGTAGTTGCCGAAGACCTGCCCGTCCTGCCGGTACGGGAAGGGGCCACCCTCGTCGATCAGGACCAGCACCTGGCGGGCCTCCGGCGCGAGCTGGCTCGCCGGGACCCAGGGCAGCCGGGTCTCCGGGTCGACCTCGCCGCTGGCGGCGCTGCTGCCCGGGGCCGGTCCGGCGGCGCTGCTGCGTGAGGCTGGCCCGGCGCTGGGCCCCGCCGAGGCTGAGACCAGCCTGGCAGCGCTGGCGCTGGTCGTGACCGGGAAGGTGGCCGGGGCCTCGCTGGTCGTGGTGGCGAGCTTCTGGAAGTACCACCACCCCAGGACCAGGGCCACCACCAGCACCGCCACCAGGGCGGGGGTCGTGGTCGAGCGCCGGGTCACCACGGGGTGGGCTGGGGGGCGAAGAGCAGGCTGGCGCTGGGCGTGCCCATCCCGAAGACCTCGAAGGCGAAGCTCTTCAGGGCCGGGTCCTGCACCCAGGCCAGGCGCAGCGCGTCCGCGGTCTGCTTCACCGCGGCGGTGTCGTCGGGTGAGTCGACGGCGATGCTGACCCGCCGGGCACCCGCCTCGACCACCTCGCCCACGGTGCCCGGGTCGATCCCACCCGTGGCGAACCAGGGGGTGCCCTGGGTGTCAAAGACCGGCATCCGCTGCGCCGCCTCGCGGACCAGCCCCAGCCCGGGCGCCGGGAACGGGGCGCCGGCCGGCAGGTACACCGGCCCGACCAGGGCGAAGTTGACCTCGTGGTCCGCCGCGGCCGCGGTCAGCCCAGCCTCGTCGTGAACCGACTTGCCGACCAGGGCGTACTGGTGCAGCCTGGCGTGCGCTAGCCCTGGGTCTGTGCTCCTGGCCGGCAGCACCAGCAGGTCAGCACTGACGTCCCTGGCGAGCTCTAGGTCCGAGGTGACGGCCACCGACGCATTGCGTGGCAGGGCCACCGCCTGGGCCGCCGCGAGCGCCTCCCGCAGCACCGTCGGAGAAGCCTGCGGGTCGCGGACCTGGACGATGTCGGCGCCCGCCTCGAGCAGGTCGGCGACGTGCCGGGAGAAGGTCTCACCACCACCGAGGGTCCCGGTCACGACGATGGTCCGGGCCAGCCGGAGCTTCGCGTCTAGGCTCATCAGTGCAGTCACCGACTCAGACTATCGGTGGCGTCAGCAACGATCTCGCACCGCACCGGCGCGCCGCTCGCGCTCACTTCCCTCCCCTCCGTACACTCGTCACAGCCATCGCACGGCTTTCCTTCCCCAACCGTGTCTGGAGCAGATGTTGAGCGCGCCCGCTGTCAGCGACCCCCTGGGGGGTCAGCTGTACGGAGGTCGCTATGCACTGGGCCGGAAGGTGGCCCGAGGTGGCATGGCGACCGTCTTCGAAGGTGTCGACACCCGGCTCGACCGGGTGGTGGCCATCAAGCTGATGCACGAGGGGCTGGGCGACGACGTCGACTTCGCCGCCAAGTTCGACAAGGAGGCCCGGGCCGCCGCCCGGCTGTCGCACCCCAACATCGTCGCGGTCTTCGACCAGGGCGTGGAGGGCGACCGCCCGTACATCGTCATGGAGTACGTCCAGGGCTGCACCCTGCGGGCTCTGATCCGTCGTGAGGAGCGGCTCTCCCCCGCCTCAGCGCTGAGCTACCTGGAGCCGGTGGTCCGGGCCCTGGCCGCCGCCCACGAGGTCGGCCTGGTCCACTGCGACGTGAAGCCGGAGAACGTCCTGATCTCCGAGCAGGGTGAGGTCAAGGTCACCGACTTCGGTCTGGCCAAGGCCGTCACCGGCCAGACCAACACCGCCACCCAGGGGATGCTGATCGGCACTGTGTCGTACATCTCCCCGGAGCGGGTGACCACCAACAAGGCCACCTCCCGCTCCGACGTGTACTCGGTCGGCGTGATGCTGTACGAGCTGCTCACCGGCAAGAAGCCGCACGTCGGCGACTCCCCGATCCAGGTGGCCTACAGCCATGTCCACAACGACATCGGCGCGCCGTCGGCAGCCCTGTCCCCCAGGGCCCGGCGCACGATCCCGCCGTACCTCGACGCCCTGGTCCGGGCCTGCACCCGTCGCGACCCGAACGAGCGGCCCGCCGACGGCCGGGCGCTGGCGCGGCGGGTGGCCCTGGCCCGGCGAGCCCTGGCCCAGCACATCACCGACGACCCGGAGCTGGTCCAGCGCCTGGGCGCCGGCCCAGAGGCCGACCTGGCCGACCCGGCATCGGCCGGTAGCCCAGCCTCCCCCCAGACCGGGACCTTCCCGGCGGTACGGGACACCTCGACCACCAGCGCGCCCAGCGAGCCGTCGAACCGGAGCTGGACCCTGCGCTCCCCGGGCACCTCCCACCCGGCCAGCTCGCGGACAGCGACCCCGGTCTCCCCGGTCGACCTGGAGACCACGGCCGACGATGAGGCGCCCCATCCCACCGTCTCTGAGCGTCCGGCCCCGGTCCGCCCGCTGGTCCGGGTCTCCCAGTCCAAGATTCACCGGCGCCGCCGCGGGCTGGTGGCTCTGGCACTGCTGCTGGTCCTGACCCTGGCCGGCGTCACCAGCGGCTACTTCTACTACCTGAGCGAGGACCGCTGGACCAGCACTCCGAACCTGGTGGGGATGAGCGAGCAGGAGGCCCGGGCCACCACTGAGGCGGCGCTGATCGGCTTCACTGCGACTCAGGAGCACTCGGAGACGACGCCGGCCGGTCGGGTGATCCGGATGGACCCGGCGGCTGGCGCCCGGATTCGCAAGGACGGCCAGGTCACGGTGACCGTCTCGCTCGGTCCGGAGCGGTTCGAGGCTCCCCAGCTGGCCGGGCTGAGCCGGGAGAAGGCGGTTGCCGCCCTAGCCCAGAGCAACCTTGCGGTCGGAGACGTGAGCGAGGCCCACCACGAGTCGGTGGCCGCCGGCGTGGTGATCCAGGCGTCGGTGCCGCGGGGCACCCAGCTGAAGCGGGGCGACCGGGTCGACCTGGTGGTCTCCCAGGGTCCGCGGCCGGTCCCGGTCCCCAGCTACGTGGGCAAGAGCGGGCAGCAGGCTCAGCAGGAGCTGCAGGCGGCCGGCTTCCAGGTGAGCGTCACCCAGGAGCACTCCAAGACCGTGGCCGAGGGGCTGGTGATCAGCCAGACCCCGGCCGACGGCTCCGGCAAGAAGGGCGACAAGGTGACCCTGGTGGTCTCCCAGGGACCGGTGCTGATGGTGGTCCCGACGGTGCGTGGAATGAAGAAGGACCAGGCGGTGACGACTCTCAAGAACGCCGGCTTCGAGGTGGCCACCAAGACCATCGTCCCCGGCACGGACGCTTTCGGGCTCGCGTACGGCACTGACCCGGCCGCTGGGGCCAAGGTCCCGGAGGGCTCGACGGTCACCGTGCTCGTCGGCTGATCCTGGCTCGGCTAGCGTGATCCTGTGACGCTCTCGGTTGCTGCCCATCCGCTGGACGGCCTGAACTGTCCGCCGTTCGGCTCGGGAACCGGCCGGCGGTACTCGGGGCAGGTGGTCGGGTACAGCGACTCCGGCTTTCCCTACCAGGCCTTCGACTACGACTGCTCGACGTACTCTGACTACGGCTCGGTGGCGACGCTGCGGATCCCGTACCCGCTGCCGCCGTTCTTCGCCTCCCTGCCGAGCAACCCACGCCCCGGAATCGTCGGGCTGCAGGTCCCCAACGACGCCGGGCTGCTGCTGGTGACCGAGGAGGAGGAGTACGGCTGGGCGATGGTGGAGAGTGTCTTGCCCGCCTTCCGGGAGTTCGCCCGGCGGCGGCCGCTGGACGTAGCAGTCGACGGCGACTCGCTGACGGTGGTCAGGGTTCCGACCGGGCCGCCCTCGATCCACGCGTACATGAACGACCTGAGCATCATCGCGCAGGCCATCGCGGCTGCCCCGGCGCTGCAGCGCTTTCAGCGCCCGAAACCCCCGGGGATGTCGTTCTACCGGCGACCGGGCTGGGCGTACGTGCCGCGCGACGACCGGCTCCTGGCCACGGCCCCGGTCACCTGGGACGGTGACGAGCACCAGGCCCTGGACGTGGTGGCAGCCGCCCCGGACCGCGGCCTGCAGACTCTCGGTTTTCGGCACCAGTACCAGGTGATGCGCTATGACGGGAACTCCCGCACCCCCCATACCGAGGAGGAGTACGTGGTTCAGACCGCGCTCCCGTTCCGCTTCGGCCGGGTGGCGATGGACTGGCGGGGCTTCGCCCAGCCGCTGATCTTCCACATGGCGGCCTTCGACGACCAGCACACCGTCTATGCCGACGACCGGCCGTTCGCCACCGAGGTCTTCCGGCCGCTGCTGCCTTTCCTGGTCGAGATGGGCCCGCCCCCGTTCGCGATCCAGGACCAGTTCCTGTGGATGCGTCCCCAGCAGCCGCCCACCGAGGAGATCGTCGCCTGGTGCCAGGCCTTCGCCGTGGAGTTCTTCTCGCAGGTGAGTGACAAGGTCTGGAACCACCTGGGGCAGTCGCAGAACCCCCTCCCCCGCTCCCTGCGCTGACCACGCCCCGCCCCACGCTGAGGAGGACCCAGCGCGGGGCTCCTCGGTCCGGCCTGCCTGAGACTTCGGCACGGTCAGCCTGCTCCCGGGGGCTCGGGTCACACGACGTACTCTGCCCCGGGCCTGACCGCTTCTGCCGGCTGGGCAGACGAGCTGGGCTGGTGGTGGGTGTGGGGCCGGGAGACGGGTCGGCTCAGCCTCGGGCCCGCTGCGCGCGCAGCTCGTCATTGGCTCGTCCGACGTCGAGGCGCCACAGCAGAAGCAGAATGATCGCGTTAGCGATCGCCGGGACCCACAGGTACATGAAGTAGAGCATCGAGATGACTGACGAGTCCTGCTCGGCCGCATTGGCAGCGTATCCGGATGCGGCGAGCAGCCACCCGGCTAGGGCAGTCCCCAGGCCGCTGCCCACCTTCACGCCCAGCGACGTGCAGGAGAACATGAGCCCGTCGACTCTCTTCCCGAAGCGCAGGAAGGTGTTCTCCGAGGCCTCCGCGATGAGGGCATTGAGGGTGCCCTGCAGAGGAGCCATGCCCAGCGACGCCACACCGGAGCAGATGAGCATCACCGGGACACTCTCAAGGTACCCACCCGCAATGACCCCGACTCGCCCTAGCACCGCGACGGCATAGCCCACCAGGTTGACCTTGTACATGCCGCCGAGCCTGCTCACCAGCACCGGCGCGAACAGCAGGCCGAGGATGAGCGGGACGTTAATGGCCCAGGCGAAGCTGCCCAGCAAGCCGGGATCCCCCAGAATATAGGTCATGAAGTAGATACCCATGTTCAGGGTCGCCGTGAACATCTGGGTCATGATGAACACGACCAGGATGATCAGGTAGTACTTGTTTCTGCCGAGCAGCCTGATCGACTCACTCAGAGGAACTTTCTCCGCCTGCCCAGGATCGTCCTGGAGGTCCTCAGCAAGCTCCTCGTCGGACAGCTCTCGGACCGACATGACCGAAAGGGTGTTCACCGCCAGCCCGACCAGGGCGTAGATGATGGCGATCGCTCGCCAGCCCTGCGCACCGCCACCCAGCAGCCGCACTCCCTCGACCGTGATGGTCTGGACGACCAGGTTGGTGCCGAAGGCGAACATGAAGCGGATCGAGCCCATCTGGACCCGCTCGCTGGGGTTCTTGGTGATCAGCGCAGTCAGCGCCGAGTAGGAAATATTGTTGGCGGTGAAGAAGACCGCGTTGAGCAGGGTGTAGGCGATGAAGAACCAGGCGTACTTCGTCCACTCCCCCAGGGTCGGTGGAATGGTGAACACAGCCACCAGCGTCACGGCACACCCGACGAAGGCCCACAGCATCCAGGGACGGGCCTTGCCCAGGCGGGTCCGAGTGCGGTCCAGCAAGGTCCCGAAGGTAATGTCTGAGACCCCGTCGAAGAGCTTCGAGAGCATCATCAGGGTGCCGACGACGCCGGCGTTCAGGCCGACGGTGTCCGTGAGGTAGATCATCGCGAACGCCGACAGCAGGGCGTAGACCACGTTGCCGGCTACGTCACCCGAGCCGTACCCGACCTTGTTGTACCACCTCAGGTAGGTCTTTTCTCTCATGCGCTGCTAGCCCACCTCACCGGGAACAGGCTGCAGCCGCAGCGACATCCTCAGCTCGTCGTCATCGACCCGGTACCGCTCCAGAAGAGCCGGGCCACAGCTGCTGGACCCGATCCCGGCCATGGCAGCATCAAGGCACAGCACGGTGTGCCCTGAGGCGACCAGGTCCACGTCATGGGTGGTGGCGGTGAGCACTTCCTGGGTGTAGCGGGACGCGTTGAAGGAGAAGGGAGCGGCACTAGCGACGACCAGCCCACCGTCGTTCCCGGTCAGGACGACAACGTCGCAGTCCCCGCGGCTGCCGTTCTCCTGCGGCCTGGTGTAGCTGACGGCAAGGTCGTCCACCGGGCTCGTGAACCAGCCGTGACGACTGGCTCGTCGCTTGTCGGGGTAGTTCTCGCCAGGTCCGAGCCCGAAGTACGCGACCTGGTCAACCGTCTCGGGCAGGAACATCCTCAGCCCGAAGCGTGGCAGGCACGGGTACCCCGGTGTGCGGTGCGCCGTCAGCGCCAGGCTGATGGTTCCGTCGCCGGAGACGGTCCACTGGGCGTCGATGCTCATGATGGGCTGGATGGTGGGTGCCACCACGGCCAGGCTCGCGGTCACCTGGACCTCGCTCCCGTTCGCTGTCGCGGTGCACGAGTACGCGCGGGTGCTGGTCTGGTGGTAGCGGGCGCGCTGCCACTCCTCCTGGACAGCGCGGTCATTGTCCGTCGGGGCCCGCCAGGTGTTCACCTCCACCGGACGGTCCAGCAGCTCGACTGCCCCCACTCGCAGGCTGGCGGGCAGCCCCGTACGGGTATCGAAGGCGTAGGCGAAGCCGTCACCGCGGACCGAGACCAGTGGGGACTGGTCCTCCACCGTGAGAGTCCCCGGGCCGGGGACCCGGTCGAGCAGGGCGGCAGCCCGGTGGTGGCGTGCGTCTGCGGTGGGGACCGCAAGCTCGTCAAACCCGACCGCGTGGCCGGCCGTCAGCAGCGGCTGGTCCCGACGGAGCCGGTAGCTGATGATGAGGAAGCAGCGACCCTTCTCCGGCACCACCAGCGGCAGCGGTACGGAAGTCGTCGTGTGCGGCGCCACTGGCTCCAGCAGCGGCAGCGGCCCAGAGGCGACGACCTCCCCGTCACAGGTCAGCTCATAGCTCACCGTGACGTGGTCCCGCAGGTCAGTGAAGTCGAGGTCGTTGCGCAGGACCAGGCTCTGAGCCTCAGTGTCGAGGCTCACGACCCGGGCTGGCCGCAGCACGTTGGCCAGCTCGGCCAGCCCCGGGTGCGGGATGCGGTCGGGGCCGACCAGTCCGTCGACACAGAAGTTTGAGTCGTGGACGGTCTCCCCGTGGTCTCCGCCGTAGCGGAACACGGTGCGGCCGTCGTGGGTCTGGGCCTGGATGGCGTGGTCGCACCACTCCCAGACGAAACCACCGCACAGGCGGTCGTCACCGTTGATCAGCTGCCAGTAGTCCTCCAGGTCTCCCGGGCCGTTCCCCATGGCATGGCTGTACTCGACCAGGATCAGCGGCTTGTCCGGGTCAGCGTCGAGATAGCTCTGGATCTCGCCCAGGCCCGGGTACATCCGGCTGTAGAGGTCAATGCTGGAGTAGTCGTAGCGGCGGTCTCCTGAGCGGTAGTAGGCCGACTCGTAGTGGGTGACCCGGGTCGGGTCGAAGCGCTTCACCCAGGCCAGAGCAGACTCGAAGGTCACCCCGTAGCCGCACTCGTTGCCCGCGGACCAGGAGATCACCGAGGGCCGGTTCTTCTCTCGCTGGACGCACAGGCTGACGCGGTCCAAGGTTGCCTCGACCCAGTCGGGGTTGTTCGCGATCCGCCGGTTCCAGTGCTCGACAACGTTCGGCCAGGAGTCGTCCTCAAGGTACTGGGTCTGCGTCCCGTGGGACTCGTTGTCAGCCTCGGACATCACGTAGAAGCCGTACTCGTCACAGAGCTGGTAGAAGCGCGGGTCGTTCGGGTAGTGGGAGCTTCGAACCGCGTTGATGTTGCTCTCTCGCATCATCCGAAGGTCGCGGCGCATGTGCTCTAGGTCCACGACCGGCCCGGTGACCGGGTCAGAGTCGTGGCGGTTGACTCCACGAATCTTGATGGGGGCACCGTTCAGCCTCAGCACGCCCCCGCTGGCACTGACCTCGCGGATCCCGACCCGGTCCCGGATCACCTCTGCGGGACAGGTGATGGTCAGGTCGTACAGGTACGGGTCCTCCGCGGTCCACAGGTGAGGGTCGGTGATCTCAAGGACAGCGCGGTGGGAGTAGCTCGGGTCGCCGTCGAACGGGGTCAGGGACCCCCTGGCCACGCTGGCTCCGCTCGCGTCCGTCAGCTCCAGGTGAGCGGGAACCTCACCGCCGCGGAAGGAGCCCCGTACCGTGACCTGCGCGCTGCCCTGGCCGGTGCTCGTGGTGGTGAAGTAGTCGAACAGGACCGCCTCGGGCCGCTTGAGCAGGTAGACATCGCGGATGATCCCGCTGGTCCGGAACTTGTCCTGGTCCTCCAGGTAGGTGCCGTCACACCACTTGAGGACCAGCACCGCGAGCCGGTTGGCCCCGGGCACGAGCAGGTCGGTCACGTCGAACTCGCTGGTGGCGTGCGAGACCTGGCTGTAGCCGACATAGCTGCTGTTGACCCAGAGGTAGAAGCAGGAGTCCACCCCCTCGAAGCACAAGGTCACCGACGGCGCGCCTGGGACCGGCTCGTACGAGAAGTCCGTCAGGTAGACCCCGGCAGGGTTGTCCTGGGGCACGTACGGTGGGTCCAGCGGTATCGGGTAGCGCACGTTCGTGTACTGGTGCGCGTCGTAGCCCTGGTGCTGCCAGGTGCTCGGGACCGGGATGCTGGCACAGCCCTCGGCCTCGTACCCGGGCCTCCAGAACTCGTCGGTCAGCTCATGGATGCTGGCGTAGTAGCGAAAGCGCCAGCTCCCGTTCAAGAGCTGGAACCGCTGCGAGGACTCGCGGTCCACGACGTCGGAGCCGGTCCCGGGCACGTAGTAGGCGCGAGGGGGCAGTGTGTTCTCGTGAAGGACCGTGAGGTCCTCATAGAGACGGGGAACGATCATCGTCGGCGTTCCTAACTCTCAGCATGGCCACCGTGGCCTGTCGCCAGGAGAACCTCTACTCGGCCGAGGCCCATCATGGCGACGTCGCCATTCTTCTCAAGAGCTCCGGTAATGTCAACCAGCAGGAGCAGCACATGGTCTAGCACCCCAAGGATGGTGACGATGCCATTGAGACGTCCCCGCGTCAGAGCCTGGACCGCCCGTGGCAACCCCTTGCCCACAAGGCGAGTTGGTATCGTCGCTGCATGGCGGCAGGACCTCGTGGGGGCAGGACGCCGTCTATCAAGGACGTCGCCCGGCTGGCTGGTGTCTCCGGCCAGACCGTCTCCCGGGTGGCTCGCGGCTCAGACAAGGTGCGCCCCACCACCAGAGACCGGGTGCTGCAGGCCATGAACCAGCTGGGGTACTCGCCGAACCGGGCCGCCCGGGCCTTGCGCAACGGGGCCTTCAACGTGATCGGTGTCCTGACACAGGCCATCCAGCGCACCGGCGAGGCCCACACCACGAGCGGCGTGCTCGACGCAGCTGACCGGCTCGGGTACGGCGTCACCCTGGTGCAGGTTCAGCACCCCGAGAGCGAGCAGGTGCACGACGCGGTCGAGCGCCTGTCCCACCAGGCCATCGACGGTCTGGTGATCGTCCAGTCCGGACGCGCCAGCTACCGCCACCTAGCCTTGCCTGCCGGGCTCGCCGTGGCTTCATCGGACTCTGCTCTCGTCGGTTACTACCCCTCGGCATCAGCAGACCAGGTTCAGGGGGTCCGGGAGGCAGTGGAGCACCTGCTCGGCCTGGGGCACCGCACCGTCCACCATGTCACCGGCCCTCAGGACTCCCAGTCGGCAGCCATCCGCATAGCCGCCTGGCGCCGACGGCTGGAGGAGTCAGGAATCTCGGCTCCCGAGCCGGTACTGGGCGGCTGGGAGGCCAGCGACGGCTACCGGGCTGGTCAGCAGCTAGCCGACGACCCCACGGTGACCGCGGTCTTCTGCGCCAACGACGAGGTGGCCTTCGGGCTGGTTCGAGCCATGCACGAGAGGGGGCGCCGGGTCCCCGACGACGTATCCGTGGTGGGCTTCGACGGACTGCCGCTGGTCGAGTACACCTTCCCGCCCCTGACATCGGTGCACCAGGACTTTCACCGGGCGGGAACCACTATGGTCGACCTCGTCGTGGAGCAGCTGGCCGGTGGGCCGCGCGACGGGTCCCGCCGAGTCATCATTCCTACCCGGCTCGTCGTACGCGGCAGCACCGCGCGGCCGCGAGCGTGAGGCGGCCAGGCCCCTGGGCCTGGCCGCGCGGTGACCCGCTACTGGGGCTGGCGGGCTCTGACCGTGAGCACCATCGGCCCGTAGAGCATCAGGCCCCCAGCCCCGGCAGCACGTCACCACAGAGGTGGACCTGCAGGCCCATCGCCTGGAGCATGGCGGCCTTGGCGACCAGCGCCCGGTCGGCGGTACCGGCGTCCGGCGCGTACACCACGTTGAGGTGGTTCGCCTTGTGGCGAGCCATCAGCTGGTCGCGGGAGACCCCGTGCAGGATCGCGTTCAGGATCGGCCACTCCCGGTTGGTGGCCTCCAGCCGGCGCCGCACCTCGGCCTCGGGCATCTCGATGCTGGTGCCGCGGCCCAGGTCGGCGTGGAGCCGGCCGCCCTCGAGGAAGACCCGCGACCAGACCAGCTCGCCCGGCTTGGAGACCCCGGAGAGGGTGCCGCCGCCCTTCGGGAAGAAGTAGTACGACTGCCGGTAGGAGTGGGCGTTCTGGTACCCGCCCAGGTGGGACGCCGGCACCGAGCCAGAGATCTCCAGCACCCAGACGAAGTTACCCTCCCAGTCATCGCCCCACCGGATGTCGTGCAGGGTGGTCGAGGGGTCGAGGCCCATCGCGGTCCAGACCCGGTTGGTGACCAGCGCGTCCACCGCGACCCCCTGGTCGACCTCGTTGAAGTGCGGTAGTGCTCGGTCCTGGTAGAGCACCCGGGAGCCGTCGCGGGAGGTGACCGGCGGCCGGTTCGGGTCGTTCAGCAGGCCCTCGGCCAGGTCAGAGGCCGGGACCACGTCCTTGAGGCCCTGCTGGTACTGGATCCCGACCAGGTCGGCGCCGAAGTCGTCGGCGATCCGCACCGCCGCGATGTACATCTTGAGCTGCCAGGTCAGCTGCTCGTCGGTGAGGCACTCCTTCCAGTCGCCCTGGTTGTCGACGTGGAAGGTCATCCCGCGGGCCTCCAGCCAGGCCCGGACCGCGGCGGCCTCCTCGTCGGTGACGGTCAGCATCTCCGCGTACAGGGCCGACTGGCTGAGCCGCTCCTTGTAGATCCCGGTCGGGTTCAGCAGCTCGTCGTCGAAGATCGCGTTGTACATGCCCATGCAGCCCTCGTCGAAGACCGCCATGATGGCCTTCTCCCGCCGCAGCTGCTCGGCCAGGGCCTCCCCCAGCCGGCGCTCCTCGCTGTCCGGCAGGGCCGGCAGGTCCCGTACGTGGGAGGTGTCGTGGACGATCTCGCCGGTCTCCAGCCAGGCCTTGAGCTGCTGCTTGGCCCAGTCGTCGGTGAAGTCCTTGCTCCACAGCGCGGAGTGCTTGATCCCGGCCTTGGTCATCGACCCGGTCAGGTTGAGCAGCCCCACCAGGCCCGGGAAGTCACCGGCGAAGTTGGCGACCACCAGGATCGGGCCGCGGTGGTCGCGCAGCCCCGCCAGCACGTGGTGGCTGTACTGCCAGACCGCCTCCACCACCACCAGCGGCGCCTCGGACGGGATGGTGGCGAAGACGTCCATCCCCCGGCGCTGGCTGTCGATGAAGCCGTGGCCCTTCTCCGGGTCGACGCCGTGAGCTCGAACCAGCGACCAGCCCAGCTCCTCCACCGCGGCGGCAAAGGCCTGCTCGACCTGCTGCTGCATCGCCCAGGTCTTGACGTTAGCGGTCAGCCGCAGGTCGCCGCTGGCAACGGTGTAGATGGTCTTCTCAGCGGCCTTCGGGCGCTCGGTGAGGGTCGGGAAGGTGTATCCGGTCATGAGTTCTCTCCTTCTGTGTGGTGAGACAAGGGGTCGCAGCGCAGGACCCGGTGCCGGGCCGGGCCCCGGAAGCCGCGGATCCGCTCCAGCAGCAGCGTGGCGGCGGTGGCGCCGATCTCGCGGGCGGGCAGGGCGGTGGTCGTCAGGCCGTCGGGCAGGCGCAGGACGAAGGGCAGGTCCCCCACCGAGGCCACTGGGACCCGGGCGGTGTCGAGGCCAGCGTCCCGGAGCTGACGGACCAGCCCGACCGCGATCCGGTTGTTGGCGGCGACGATCGCGTCCGGGGGCTCTGGCAGCTCGAGCAGGGCCTGGGCCCCGGCCCGGCCACCCTCAACGGAGTACGTGCCGCGGACCACCAGCTCCGTCGGCGGTGGCGCGCCGGTGACCTCCTGCCAGGCCTGGACGTAGCCGGCGCAGCGCTCGTCGGCGGTCATCACCTGCGGCGGTCCCGAGACGCAGGCGACCCGGCGGCAGCCGGTGTCGAAGAGCCGGCGGGTGACGTCCCGGGCGATCTCGGCGTTGTCGGCCACGACGGTGTCGACGGCGCTGCGGGGAGCGTCCCGGTCCACCGCCACCACCGGGACCTTCCGCCTGGCAGCCGGGCTGTAGTCGGCCCGGTCGTGGGAGGGGGCGACGATGATCCCGGCGACCGGGTCGGCGACGGCAGCCGTCACCAGCGCTGCCTCCAGGTCAGGGTCGTCATCGGTGTTGCCGAGCATCACCGAGTAGCCGGCAGCCCGGGCGACATCGGTCACAGCCCGGGTCATCGCGGTGAAGAAGCTGTTCTCAATGTCGGGGATCAGCATCGCGACGATCTGGGACCTGCCCATCCGCAGCCGCCGGGCGTTCCCGTTGGGCATGAACCCCAGAGCCTGGGCGGCGTCCCGGACCGCCTTCTGCTTCGACGCGGAGACCCGGGCCCCGTTGAAGACCCGCGACACCGTCGCCGGGGACACTCCGGCGCGCCGGGCCACGTCATAGATCGTCGTCACTGGCTTCCCCCTCCGACCCCCCTGCCTCCGTACGTGGCAGGGCCAGCCGGCTCCGCCCGGCTGGTTGTCCCTATCCTGCCCAGCCCGGCTCAGAGCACCGCGGCCGCCCCACGACATCCGGTGGTCAGTGTGGCACCGGCACTGGCTCTGTCGGGCCGGCCGGGCAGCGTCAGAGCCGACCGGCCAGACTCGGTCGGAGCCGGCCACCGGGCGGCGTCTGCCACCCCGGCGGCCGGCTCCTCGAGGTACTGCCGTCGAACGGGCTGCTAGTCGTACAGGGCGGCCTTGATCTTGGCGTCGTCCATGTTGGTCTTGTCGTACCAGTAGTAGCCGGTGTCGATGGTCTTGGGCAGGCTCTCCCCGTTGATAGCCTTCACAGCCGCCTGGACTGTGGCTGCACCCATCCCGACCGGGTCCTGGGTCACCGCGCCGGTCATCAGGCCGGACCTGATGGCATCCACCTGGGCCTTGCCCGAGTCGAAGCCGACGATCACCAGACCGGTCCTCTTGGACTCCTGGACGCCCTTGACGACTCCGGTCGCCGAGCCCTCGTTCGCGCCGAAGAAGCCAGTCAGGTCCGGGTTGGCGGCGATGATCGACTTGGCGATGTCAGCCGACTTGGCCTGGTCGCCCTCGCCGTACTGCGGGTCCAGCACAGTCACTGCGGGGCAGTTCTCCTTCATGCCCTCCAGAAAGCCGTCACGGCGCTCCTGGCCGGTCTTGGAGACCTGGTCGTGGACGATCACGCCGACCTTGCCCTGGCCGCCGGTCAGCCTGCACATCTGCTTGGCTGCCTCGCCGGCAGCGGCCTTGTTGTCGGTGGCCGCGGTGGTGACCGGAAGGTCGGAGTCCACGCCCGAGTCGAAGGCCACCAGCGGGATACCGTCCTTCTTGATCTGGGCCAGAGGCCCGGCGGCGGCCCTGGTGTCGAGGGCGGCGAAGGCGACCGCGCTCGGCTTCTTGGCGACCGCGTTGGTCAGCATCGTGACCTGGGCGTCGACCTCCTTCTCGCTGGACGGGCCGTCGAAGGAGATGGCGTAGCCCTGCTTCTGCGCCTCCTCCTCGGCGCCCTTCTTCACCGCCTGCCAGAACTGGTGCTGGAAGCCCTTGGAGACGAACGCGATCATCTTCTGCCCGCCCGCCGCGGCGCCTGCCGGACCGGTGCTGGCCGAGCCGGCCGGAGTGCCCCTGGAGCAGGCGGTCAGCGCCAGTAAGGCCGCAACCGCCGCCACTGCCATGACCTTCGCCGGTGAACGCATGGTGGGTGTTCCTTTCGTGTGTGGTGTACAGGTGGGGACGTGTCTTAGCTGACGGCCTCGCGCCGGGTCCGCAGCTGGTCGGCGAAGACGGCCAGCAGAATCACCACGCCGAGGATCACGTTCTGCCACTCCTGAGGTACGGAGCTGATCTGGAGACCGTTGTTGAGGACCGCAATGATCAGGGCGCCGATCACGGTGCCCATGATCGAGCCCTTGCCCCCGGCCAGGGACGTACCGCCGATGACCACCGCAGCGATCGCCTGCAGCTCGTAGCCGGCGCCGGTGGCGGGCTGCGCCGAGCCCAGCCGGGCCGAGATCATCACCCCGGCCAGACCGGTAAACAGCCCGGCCACGGTGTAGATGATGATCAGCCACTTCGGGACGTTGACGCCCGACAGCGCGGTGGCCTCCGCGTTGGAGCCGATGGCGACATCGTAGCGGCCGAGCAGGGTCCGGTTGAGCAGCACCGCGGCCACCACCACGGCCAGGGCGAAGACGATGATCGCGTTCGGGTAGTTGCGCGGCAGCGGGACGCCGGCCAGGAGGTGGTCGTCGATCAGCGTGCCGGTGGAGATGGTCGTGTAGCCCGACTCAGGGTCGAAGTAGATCGGCTTGGTCCCCGACACCACCAGTGCCAGTCCCTGGCAGACCAGCATCATGGCCAAGGTGGCGATGAACGGCGGCAGCTTGAGGATCGCGATGTTGAAGCCGTTGACCGCCCCCAGCACACCGCCGCACAGGATGGCGAGCGGGATCCCCAGGGCGACGGGGATGTTCCAGGTCACGATGAAGGTGGCCGACATCACCGCGCAGAACGCCATCCCGGTCCCCACCGACAGGTCGATGCCGCCGGTGATGATCACCAGAGTGGCTCCCAGCGCCAGCAGCCCGACGACGACAGCCGAGAACAGGATGCTGGTCAGGTTGCTGAGAGTCGCGAAGGATTCCTCCTTGAGGACCGCGAAGACCAGGTAGATCACGATCAGTCCACCGAAGGCCAGCAGCTGCTGCAGCCGCTGCCGTGCGGTTGTCGGCTGAGGCGCCTGAGGGCCGGGCGCGGCGGCGGGAGGCTCGGTGGTCTCAGTGGTCTCGGTGTCCGGGTCAACCGGGAACTGGTCGGTGGTCATCGCAGGTCCTCGTGGGTCGTGGGGTTGTCAGCGGGAGAGTCCTCGTCAGGGTGGGTGGCGAGCGCCATGATCGCCTCCTGGGTGGCCTCGGCGGCCGGGAGGATGCCGGTTAGCCGGCCCTCCGCCATCACCGCCACCCGGTGTGACAGTCGCAGCACCTCCGGCAGCTCGGAGGAGATCATGATGATCGACTTGCCCTCCCTGGCCAGGCGGTTGAGCAGGGTGTAGATCTCGTCCTTGGCGCCGATGTCGATGCCCCGGGTGGGCTCGTCGAAGATCAGGATGCCGCAGTTCTTCACCAGCCAGCGGGCGATCACCACCTTCTGCTGGTTGCCTCCGGAGAGGTTCTTCACCAGCTGGCCGGTGCTCGGGGTCTTCACCCGCAGCGCGTCTCGCTGCTCCTGCGACACCTGGGCGATGCTCCGGAAGTCTACGAAGCCGACGGTGGAGAACTTGTCGGCCAGCGACGAGATCACGATGTTGAACGAGACCGACTGGCTCAGCATCAGTCCGTACCGCTTGCGGTCCTCCGACAGGTAGCCGATCCCCAGCCGGGCCGCCTGGGCGGCGTTGCGCGGGCTGACCGTCTGGCCCCGCAGCCGGATGGTCCCGCCACTGTGAGGGTCGGCGCCGACGATGGCCCGGGCCACCTCGGTCCGCCCGGCCCCCATCAGGCCAGCGAAGCCGAGGATCTCCCCCTCGTACAGGTCGAAGCTGACGTCGCGCAGCAGGCTCTTGGTCGACAGTCCCTCCACCGACATCACCACCGGCCGGTCAGTGCGGACGTTCTCAGGGCGGGCGCTGGTGTCGATCTGGCGGCCGACCATCCGGGAGATCACGTGGCTCATGGTGGTCTCGGAGGTCGTCAGGGTGTCGATGTACTGCCCGTCGCGGATCACGGTGATCCGGTCCGCGATCCGCTTCAGCTCTGGCATCCGGTGCGAGATGTACACGACACCGGTCTCGGGGGTGACGAAGCGCCGGATCAGGTCGTGCAGGGTCTCGACCTCGACCTCGTTGAGCGCCGCCGTCGGCTCGTCCATGATCAGGACCTTGGAGTCGTACGACAAGGCCTTGGCGATCTCAACCATCTGCTGCTTGGCCACGGTCAGCGAGGAGACCAGGGCGTTCGGGTCCAGCGACAGCCCGAGCCGGTCCAGCAGCTCGCGGGCCTGGTGCTCCAGCCGCCGGGGCTGGGTGAAGAAGCCTCCCGTGAGCGGCTCGCAGCCCAGGAAGATGTTCTGCGCCACCGTCAGGTGAGGCATCAGGTTGAACTCCTGGTGGATGATCGACAGCCCCCGCTCCTGGGCCTCCTTGGGGCTGCGCACCTGCAGCGGCTCACCGTTCAGCCAGACCTGGCCGGCCTCCATCGGGTAGATCCCGGTGAGCAGCTTCATCAGGGTGGACTTGCCGGCCCCGTTCTCGCCGACCAGTGCCAGCACTTCGCCCTTGCGCAGGTCGAAGCGCATCTCGGACAGCGCCTTGACACCGGGGAACGTCTTGCTGATGGCCTCGGCTTGGAGCAGCAGCTCCGGTCGGGCGCGAGCTGAGCAACCTCAGCCTCCGTGTGAGGAACTGGCATCTTTGCCTTCTTCCACTCGATTGCGAAATCGATTTCAGAAAGAGTAGGCGCCCACCCCGAGAGCTGTCAACACCGGTCGCTCGACCCAGACCAGCGCCACGCCCCGGCTCCCGCCGGCTGCGAACCGCCCGACCGGCGACCAGCCGGTAGCGGTCTCACTCATGGTCCCGAGAGGCCGTCTGGTGCCCCCGTACGGTGAAGGCCCTCGTGGCGTACGAGAGTCTGCTCGGCCAGCGCCCGCCGCCGAGCCGGGTCGGGCTCGGCCACCGCTACGACCTGCCCCCTGGTCTGGGTGCTCAGCCAGGTAGTCCGCGTACCGCCACCCGCGGCTGCGGAGCCGCAACCAGCTCAGGCGACACTCCAGGGCTCTCCCGCCGTCAGCTCCTGCAGGGTGGTCGCCGTCAGCTGAGGCACCCGCCCCGCAATCAGGGCCTCGCCGCGCTGGTTCAGCAGGCCCTGGTGGATCAGGAAGCCCTGCGGGGCGGCGACCTGGCGGACGAACTCGATGGTCTCCTTCATCGCGGCCCACGGCCCGTACGCCGGGATCGCGACCACGTCAATCCCCTGCGGGATCGCCGTCAGGCTGTCACCGGGGTGGAAGAAGACCGGCTCACCACTGGCGTGCACCACCAGCCCCACGTTGCCGATCTGGGGGATGTCGGCGTGGATCACCGCGTGCAGGCCGCCGACCGCGCTCACCGTGACCGGCCCCAGGTCGACCGAGGTGTCATTGGTGATCCGCTCAGCGCCGGGCAGGTCGATGCTCTCGAGGACCTGCGGCTCGACCAGGACCCGGGCCCCCGGGTTGGCCGCCAGCAAGGGCGGGACGTGCTGCGGGTCGATGTGGTCGGGGTGCTGGTGGGTGACCAGGACCGCGTCCAGGTCAGTGAGGGTGTGCCAGTCGTCGCTGAAGCTGCCCGGGTCGATCAGGATCCGCCGGTCGGCGACCTCCAGCAGCACTGCCGCATGGCCGAGGTGGGTGATCTGCATGCCTGCCAGCCTGTCACACCGTGAGGGTCGCCGCGACAGAGTCCCAGTAGCCTGCACGGGTGCGGATTGCGACCTGGAACGTGAACTCGGTACGCCCCCGGCTACCCCGGCTGCTGGCCTGGCTGGAGGAGCGCCAGCCGGACGTGGTCTGCCTGCAGGAGACGAAGGTCACCACCGCCACCTTCGACGACCTCTTGGGCGCCGACCTGGCACGGCTCGGGTACGGCTTCACTCACCACGGACTAGGTCGCTGGAACGGGGTGGCGGTGCTGTCCCGGGTCGGCCTCTTCGACCCGGTCTGCGGCCTGCCGGACGAGCCGGGCTTCCCCGAGCCCGAGGCCCGGGCGGTCTGGGCCACCTGCGGCGGGATCCGGGTCGGCAGCGTGTACGTCCCCAACGGGCGCGAGGTGGGCAGCGACCACTACCACTACAAGCTGGCCTGGCTCGGTGCGCTGCGGGCCCAGGTCGTGGCCACGGACAGCGACCTGCTGGTCTGCGGCGACGTCAACGTCGCGCCGGGTGACGCAGACCTCTTCGACCCGGCCGCGTTCGCCGGCCACACCCATGTCACCCCCGCCGAGCGGAAGGCGCTGGCGGGCCTCGGCCTGGCCGACGTGGTCCGCGACCACTGGCCCGCGGCGGAGCGGCTGTTCAGCTACTGGGACTACCGGGCCGGGATGTTCCACAAGGACCTCGGGATGCGGATCGACCTGGTGCTCGCCTCCCCCGGCCCGGCCGGGCGAGTTCAGGCCGCCTGGGTCGACCGGCAGGCCCGCAAGGGCTCCGGCACCAGCGACCACGCCCCCGTGATCGTCGACCTAGACCAGGCTCCCGACGGCGACCTGGGCCCGGTCGTACCGCCGGCCTCGGCCACGGCGCCACGTTCTGGCACCCGGCTCCCGCAGGACCGCTGAGCCCCCTCAGTCCCTGCTGACAAGGTGGTCTGGGCTAGCCGAGCAGCAGGCCCAGCTCCTCACCGGCCGCCACTGCCTCGGCCTCGCTGACCCCGAGGTGGGTTACCGCGCGAATCGTCCGCGGCCCGACCACCGACACCGCCACCTGGCTGGCGTAGGCCTCGGCGGCCACCACGGTCGCCGGGCGCTCACCGGTCCCGATCACCACGATATTGGTCTCAACCTCGGACAGCACCGCCCCCGGGGCCCGCTCGGCCAGGACGGCCGCCAGCCGCTGAGCCGACCGGTGGTCGTCGGCAAGCCGGTCCAGCTGGTGCTCCAGGGCGTACCGGCCGGCCGCGGCCAGGATCCCCGCCTGCCGCCAGCCCCCACCGAGCCGCTTGCGCTGTACCCGGGCCAGGGCGATGTTCTTCGCCGACGACACCAGCACCGAGCCGACCGGGGCACCCAGCCCCTTCGACAGGCAGAGGCTGACGGTATCGGCCTGCTCAGCCCAGGCCCGCATCGGAACCCCGGTCGCCACCTGGGCGTTCGCCAGCCGGGCCCCGTCCAGGTGGACCCGGACACCCCGCTCGTGGCAGCCGGCGGCGACCGCCTGGACCGCGTCCAGCGGCTGAACGGTGCCGCCGCTGAAGTTGTGGGTGTTCTCCAGGGCCACGACCTGGGTCTCCACGATGTACGGGCGGGTGCCGAGCGACAGCATCCCCAGCACCTGGTCCGGGTCAACGACCCCTCGCGACGAGTCGAAGGTCCGCATCGTGACCCCGTGGAGGGCGGCATGGGCGCCCATCTCGGCCCGGACCACGTGGGCCTGGGCATCGCAGAGCACCTCCCCGCCTGGCTCGGCCAGGCACCAGATCCCGAGCAGGTTCGCCATCGAGCCCGTGACACAGAACAGCCCCGCCTCGTGCCCGAGCAGCTGGGCCACCTGGTTCTCCAGCGCAGTGATGCTCGGGTCCTCGCCGTACACGTCGTCGCCGACCTCGGCCGCCGCCATCGCCTGCCTCATCCCGGGAGTCGGCGTGGTCACAGTGTCGCTGCGCAGGTCAATCATCACAGGTCCGGTGCCTCAAAGTCGTGGGCGGCGCTGCGGCAGGTCGCCGCATTCACCCGCAGCCGCTCGGCCACGAAGAAGGCCAGCTCCAGTGACTGGCGACGGTTCAGCCGCGGGTCGCAGACCGTCTCGTACCGGTCGGCCAGCTGCGCCTCCCGGACGTCGACGCTGCCGCCGACGCACTCGGTGACGTCGTCACCGGTCAGCTCCACGTGCACCCCGCCAGGCCAGGTGCCCAGCTCCTGGTGGACGTCGAAGAAGCCGTCCAACTCGGCCACCACGTCGTCGAAGGAGCGGGTCTTGAACCCGGTGGCCGACGAGTACGTGTTGCCGTGCATCGGGTCGCACACCCAGGCCACCTGCCGCCCGGTGCCGGCCACGGCCTGGATCAGCGGTGGCAGCAGGTCACGAACCCGGTCCTTGCCGAGGCGGGTGATCAGGGTCAGCCGTCCGGGCTCCTGGTCGGGGTCCAGCTGCTCCGCCAGGGCCACCACCTCAGCCGGGGTAGTGCTCGGTCCCAGCTTGCAGCCGACTGGGTTGCGCATCGCCCGGACCAGCTCGACATGGGCCCCGCCCAGCTGGCGGGTCCGCTCCCCGATCCAGATGAAGTGGCCGCCGACGTCGTACGGGGCCTGGGTGCGCGAGTCAATCCGGGTCAGGGCGTGCTCATAGTCCAGCAGCAGCGCCTCGTGGCTGGCGAAGAAGTCGACTGTACGGAAGGCGTCATCGTCTACCCCGCAGGCCACCATGAACGCCAGGGCCCGGTCGATCTCCTCGGTGAGCTCCTGGTAGCGCCTGGAGACCGGCAGGTTGCGGACGAAGTCGGCGTTCCAGGAGTGCATGCTGCGCAGGTCGGCGAAGCCACCGGTGACGAAGGCCCGGACGAGGTTCAGCGTCGCTGCTGAGGCGTTGTACACCCCCAGCAGCCGCTGCGGGTCGGCCTCCCGGGCCTCGGCGGAGAAGTCGAAGCCGTTGACCGCGTCACCCCGGTACGCCGGCAGGCTGACCCCGTCGCGAACCTCGTAGTCGCGGGAGCGGGGCTTGGCGAACTGCCCGGCCAGCCGCCCGATCTTGACCACCGGCACCTGGGCGGCGTACGTGAGCACCACCGCCATGCTCAGCAGCACCCGTAGCCGGCCCCGGATCGAGGCGGCGTTGATGCCGTCGAAGGTCTCGGCGCAGTCGCCGCCCTGAAGGATGAAGGCGTTGCCTTGGGCCACCTGGGCGACCCGGCCGCGCAGCTCGTCGCACTCACCGGCGAAGACCAGCGGCGGCAGGGACCGCAGCAGCGTGAGGACCCGAGCCAGCTCGGCCTGGTCACGGTACCGCGGCTGCTGGGGCGGGTTCAGGGCGTGCAGCGCGTCAAGGGCCGGGATGTCACTCACGCGGGTCAGGCTAGCGGCACCTGACGGCCGACCCCGCTACTCTTCCGGGTCCTGGTACCCGCGCTCGATCGCGTACAGCGTCAGCTCCACCCGGTTGTGCAGCTGGAGCTTGCGCAGCACGTTCTGGACGTGGTTCTGGACCGTCCGGTGCGAGACGAAGAGCTCGTCGGCGATCTCCCGGTAGGCCTTGCCCTTGGCGACCCGGCGCAGCACCTCGGTCTCCCGGTTGGTCAGGATCGGCCCCTCGTCGTTGAACTTGTGGGCGTCGGTCACCATCCGCCGGAACTCACCCAGCACCAGCCCAGCCAGCCCGGGGGTGAAGACCGCGTCGCCGTCGGCGGTCCGGCGGACCCCCTCCAGCAGCTCGTCGGGGGAGGCCGACTTCACCAGGTAGCCCTTGGCGCCGGCCTTGACCGCCCGCAGCACGTCGTCGCGCTCACCCGAGGCCGAGATCACCAGCACGTGCATGCGGGGAAACTCCTTGAGCAGGATCTCGGTGCAGGTCGCTCCGTCGGGGTCGGGGATCTGCAGGTCCATCACCAGCACGTCCGGCCGGGTGGCTCGGGCCCGCCGCAGTGCCTCCTGGCCGGTGGCGGCGGTCGCGACGATCTCGAAGCCGTCGTCGGCGAGGTCACTGGAGAGAGCCTCGATCCACATCGGGTGGTCGTCAACCAGCATCACCTTGCGACCGCGGCCCTGGGGCTCGTCACGCATCGGCGCCTCCTTCACTCCGTCGGGACTCGCAGCTCCCATTCAACCCCGCGCCCCGGCGCGGCGCGAACCACCGCCTGCCCGCCCAGGTCGCGGATCCGCCCCAGGATGGAGTTCTTGACCCCCACGTGGCCGTCGGCACCAGCCCCGGACAGCTGCTCCTTGGTGGCGCCGACCCCGTTGTCGCGGATCGACACGATCATCTCGCGGCCTTCCCGCTCCAGCAGCAGCCAGGCCTGGGCGCCGGGCCCGGCGTGCTTGGTGACGTTGGTCAGGATCTCACTGACGATGGCGTCGACCTCTCGGACCAGCTCGTCGGGCAGCACCATCTCGTCGGCCATGGTGGAGATCGTGACGGTGCTGCTGGCGTGGCGGTCGAGAACCGCGATCAGGTCGCGCCGCTTCGGGTCCGGGTCCACATTCACCCGCCGGTCCTGCAGCATCGAGCGCAGCTGGCTCTCCTGCTCCTTGGCCAGCGCAGCCAGCCGGGCCCCACGGGGGCCAAGGCCGGGGCCTTCCCGCTCCATCAGGGCCAGCACCTGGAGGACCCCGTCGTGCACGATCCGGTTCAGCCGCTCCCGCTCCGCCAGGGCGGCGGTGGCGGCGAAGGCCCGGTCTCGCTCTCCTAGCGAGTCCAGCAGAAAATCCACAACCAGGCCGAATCCCACGCTCACCAGGGAGTACACGACGACTGCACTCCAGGCGCCGGGTTCCCAGGAGGGGTAGGCCAGCACCTGGGTCAGCCCGATCACCGCTCCCGCCACGGCCCCGAGCCAGGCGCTGTGGCCCATCGCCACGGCGAGCGGCGCACACACCGCCCAGAAGCCGGTGACCGGGATCGCGCTCGGCAGGTAGGCCGGCCCGAGCGCCCAGGGCGAGACCCCGGTCAGGACCGCGGCCACGGTCACGTCTGCTGCAGCGAACCACAGCGCTCTCCCGCTCCGGCGGGAGTAGGCATAAGTCGACGCTCCCGTCATCGCCGCCATCACCAGCAGCAGGGCCGCCACGACGCCCTGGTGGGCGGTGTCTGGCAGGCGCACCACCGCGACCGCCAGCGCGTGCAGCAGCAGCGCGATCCGTACCCACTGCACCACCCGGAACAGGGGCGCTAGCAGCACCTGGGAGGCGGGGCTGTGCCGCCGGGCCGCCGGCAGCAGCCTCATCCGGCCGGCTCGGCTGGTGGCTCGCCCGGGGCGGGCTCGGCCGGTACACCGGGCTGGCCGCCGGCGGCCGTCCTCGCGGCCCGGGCCGTCCCGGCGTACGCGTCCACGTACTCCTGGCCGGTGAGCTTCTGGATCTCCCGCATCACCTGGTCGGTCAGTCTGCGGTAGACCGACCCGTCCGGCTCGATCCCCTGGTACGCGTCGAGGGTGATCGGGCGGCCGATGCGGATCACCGGCCGGTGCATGGTGGGGACTCCGAGCGGTCCCTTGCGGAACTCGGTGCCGTAGAAGCCGACCGGGACAACGGGCACCTGGGCACTCAGCGCCAGCCGGGCCACCCCGGTCCGCCCCCGGTGCAGCCGGCCGTCGCGGGACCGGGTCCCCTCGGGGAAGATGCCGACCAGTCCTCCGGCCCGCAGCACCTCCATCACCGGCTCCAGGCCCATGGCCGAGGCGCGCCCGCCCGAGCGGTCCATCGGCACCTGCCCGACCGCCTTCAGGAACCAGGCGACGACATGGCTTGGCAGGTCGTGACCGGTGAACAGCTCGGCCTTGGCCGGGAACGTCATCCGGCGCCGGATCATGGCCGGCAGCAAGAACGTCTCCCCGGCCGAGGTGTGGTTGGCCGCGAGCACCGCACCCCCCCGGGCCGGGATGTTCTCCTCCCCTTCCACGGTTGGGCGGAAGCCGTACCTGCAGACGGGCCGGAAGAGCAGGTACTTGAACAGCGTGTAGAGCATCGGATCCTTCCCCTCCACCGGGCCCAGACCTTACCGCCCGACTGGTCAGCAGCCGTAGCATGGCCACGTGACGACGCCCGCCGCTGCGACCGGTCCGCTGGACCGGGTCTCGTCCCCGGCTGTCGCGCACACGGCCCAGCTCGCCCGGGAGCACGCGCGATGAGCCAGGACGAGGTTGACGCTCGGTTCCGGTCCCTGATCGAGACCGAGTTCGGCAGCACGCGGCTGGACGCCCTCAGCGCAGCGTCCCCGGTCGAGCCCGAGCCGAGGCCGGCGGACCCGGAGCCAGCGCCGGCGCCGCCGCGGTCCTGGACCCCTGCCGAGGAGCTGGACGACGGCTCGGGCTACAAGCCCGACCCGCTGCCGCCGGCCGGGCGGCTGTCCTCGACCGCCTGGCTCGGGATCGGCCTGCTCGGGGCAGGGCTGGTGGTGATCGTCGGGATGCTGCTGGACCTGCTCGGACGCTGGTGGGGGGTCTGGGCTGGCTTCGGTGGGGTCGGGCTGGGGATCCTGGTGCTCTTCTCCCGGCTGCCGCGCGACCGCGACGATGACGACTCCGGCGGCGCAGTCGTCTGAGGACGCTCAGTCGGCCAGGAAGGTGCCGCGCAGCCGACGCCGGCGCTGACCGCGAGGCGTACGCCGCCAGGGCCAGAACGCCGAGGTCACCCCGGGCGGCTCGGTAATCGCGTGCCGAGCCAGGTCCGCGGCGCCGATCAGCCCGGCGTCGTTGCGGAAGTGGGCCAGCGCCAGCCGGGCCGTGGGACGGTAGCCGCGGCCGGTCAGAGAGCGCTCGAAAGCGACGATGGCGGGGCGGATCAGCAGGCCCCCAGCCTCGCTCACCCCACCTCCGACCACAAACAGCTCCGGGTCCAGGGCCGCTGCCAGGTTCGCCATCCCCCGCCCCAGCCACGTGCCAACGTCGGCGATCAGCTCGGCGGCCGGCTGGTCTCCCTCCAGAGCGGCGGCCGTGACGTCCGGCCCGGTCAGGCGTCCGTTGCGCTGAACGACCTCGTGCAGCCGGGAAGCGGTCGGCGACCCCGTGTCGACCAGCCCGTGAGCCTCGCGGACCAGGGCGTTGCCCGAGGCGTACTGCTCCCAGCAGCCCCGGTTGCCGCAGGCGCACCAGTGGCCCTCGGGGACCACCGACATGTGCCCCCACTCCCCCGCCATGCCGAAGCTGCCCCGAAACAGCCGGCCTCCGATCACCAGAGCCCCACCGATGCCGGTGCCGAGAGTCAGGCAGACCATGACCGTGGCGCCCCGCCCGGTCCCGAACCGGTACTCCGCCCACGCCGCGGCGTTGGCGTCGTTGTCGACGATCACCGGCAGGTCGATCCGCTTCTGGAGCCGGGCGCGCAGCGGCTCGTTGCGCCACGCCAGGTGGGGCGAGAACCGCACCACTGCCTGCTCCGAGTCCACCCAGCCGGCTGCACCGATCCCGACCGCAGTGGCTGAGTGCCAGGTACGGAGCTGGTCCACCGCCCCGACGATGGCGTCCTCAACGGCGGCTGGGGTCGAGGCCGGGGTTGGCAGGACCACCTTCTCCAGCACTGCCCCCTCGGGCGTCACCACACCTGCGGCGACCTTGGTGCCTCCGATGTCAACCCCGATGCTGAGCACGCCTTTTCCTCTCCGCCTCGACCGGGCGTCATCCTATGTCGCCGGTCAGGCGGCCAGCACCGCCCGCAGCCGGCCCGCCACGGTGGCTGTGTCGCAGGTGCCAACCACGTGCTCCCGGCCAGCCAGCCCGGCGGCCCGGGCCGCCACCGGGTCCGCCAGGTAGCGCAGCAGGGCACCCGCCAGCAGGGCGGGGTCTGCCGGGGGGACCACCGTGCCGGTGAGCCCGTCCTGGAGCGTCTCCGGGGCACCGCCAGAGTCACCCACGACCACCGGCAGACCGCACGCTGCCGCCTCAGCGAAGACCAGCCCCCGGCCTTCGGTGTAGAGGCCGCCCAGCAGGCGCTGGACCGGGAGCGCAAAGACCCGAGCCGACTGGTACAGGTCGGGCATCCGGTGGTGAGGCTGGTCACCCAGGAACCGCACCCCGGTCAGCCAGGCAGCCTGCCGGCGCAGCCGTCCGGCGGCTGGGCCGTCGCCCACGATCAGCAGCCGGGCTGCTGGCAGCCCCGCCAGGACCGTCGGCCAGGCAGCCAGCAGCGTGTCGAAGCCCTTCTGGCGGACGAGGCGCCCGGCGGAGACCACTACCGGGTCCGGGGCCGGCTCTGAGGCTGGGCAGAAGCGGGTGGTGTCGACCGGGGGCGGCAGCTCCACCAGCTTGGCCCGGTCGGCCTCTGGCAGCGCCCGCGCGATCACCTGGTGGGTGTGACCCGAGATCACCCCCAGTGCATCCACATCAGCAGCCACCCGGCGCAGGGCGGTCGCAGCCACCGGGACGGAGGCCCACCAGACCTCGTGACCGTGAGAGAGCGCCACGATCCGCTCCGCGTACGGGCGCAGTCGCCTGGCCAGCAGCCCGAGCGGCGCGGAGGCTCCGATCAGCAGCCGGTCCGTACCGTAACGACGGGCCAGCTCCACTGCTCGCCGCTCGAGCCTCGGTGTGGGCAGCAGCGGCCCCGGGACCCGGTGGACCGGGAACGGCTGAGCCGCGTCGTAGCGCTCGGTGTCGAACCGCTCGTGACGGGTCAGCACCACCACCTGCTGGTCGAGCAGGTCGCAGACACTGCGGACGAAGGACTCGATCCCCCCGGTACGCGGGGGGAAGTCATTGGTGACGATCAGAGTGCGTGTGATGGTCGTCGACCAGGATCAAGCGACGCGCCGCCCGCCCATGAACGGCATCGAGGTGACGCTGTCTGTGACAACGCCCCGGCGGGGGTTCGCAGCGTGCACGATCTGACCGTTGCCGATGTAGATCCCGACGTGGCTGATCCCGCTGTAGTAGAAGACCAGATCGCCGGGCTGCAGGTTGGACATGCTGACCGGGGTCCCGACGTGGTACTGCGCTTGCGACGTCCGCGGCAGGCTGACCCCGACGGAGCGGTAGGCGGACAGCGTGAGCCCGGAGCAGTCGAAGGCGTTCGGACCGGTGGCGCCCATCACGTACGCCTTGCCCACCTTCGACAGGCCGTGGCTGACCGCACCGGCGCCGCGAGAGCTGCCGGAGCCGCCGCCAACCGGGGGCTGCTCGGGCTGCGAAGGGGTCGTGACCTTGGGCTGGGCCGGGGTGGTCGGGCGGGCCGAGTTCCGGTTCAGCTGGCTGGTCTCGGCCTGGCGGGCCGCCTCGGCCTGGCGGGCGGCCTCGGCGGCCCGGGCCTCCTCGAGGCGCTTGCGCTGCTCCTCAGTCAACCGGGCCAGGAGCCGCTCGGCAGCCTGCACCTTCTCGACCGACTGCTTCTTCAGCGCGGCCAGGTTCTGCTCCTCGGCACTGACCTGCGCCAGCTGGGCGGCGGCGGCGCGCTGGGTGTCGGCGAGGTTGGCCTGGGCCGACTGGTAGTCCTGCAGCAGGGAGTTGCTGTTGTCGTTGATCTTCTGCACCGTCGACAGCCGGCTGAGGAAGCTGTCGACATCATCGGTGACCAGCAGTGCCGTGGTGGTGTCGTAGGCCCGGCCGCGGTACTGCTGCAGCGCCACCTGCCCGACCTGGGCCCGCAGCTGGGCGACCTTGCCAGCCTGGACGTCAGCGTCGGCCCGGGCTGCGTCCAGGGCCTTCTGGCTCTGGTCACGCTTCTCCTGGACGGCCACGTACTGCTGGTCGATCTCGGTCTGCTGCTGCTCGAGCCGCTCCAGCTCCACCCGGGCCTGGTTGATGGTGTCCGGGTCGGCCACCGCCGCAGAGGAACCTGAGACCACCAGGGCCCCGGCCAGGGCCATCACCGACAGCGATCGACCCACCTTGTGCAGCATGCTCACGAAGCGACTCCCCTTCAGCCCAACGGACCGGCCTCCTCAGGCCTATCCTGAGAAAACGGTAAACGAAACCCGTGCTGATGCCAAGTCGGGACCGCTGGTTCCGGGGTTCCACTGAGCCAATCGTTACCAGAAAGGTGTCCAGACCGCGGCCGGGTCAGCCGGCCCGGCGCCGGGCGGCCCTGGGGCTGTGCTGAACCAGCCGCAGCGGAGGAACCAGCCCCGACGCCGACAAGGCCCCCAGCGCCCGCCGCTCGGCGGAGTCCAGCGTGACCTCGGACTCGGGTTCGAGCAGGACCGCCATCACGCAGTCGCCGCAGGCCGGCCCCCGGACAGCGCAGGTACGACAGTCGATGCTGATCGTGTTCATGCTCGCAGCCTGGCAGAGCCCTCCGACAGTGCCTGGCTGCGCTGCCCCTGCTCTCCTCGCAGATGAGGTGGCTCTCATCTGTTTTGACCACATTGACGATTCGGAGTTGACTTTCCTGGTCGTCGTCTCGAAAGGGTGGGCTCGGTGAGGTTCGTGCGAGAGCCAGCGATGCACCGCGCTGGGTGGGCGGTCAGGTCTCTGGCTGTCATCGCGGCGACCCTGCTCTGCATCCTCGCTGCTGCTCCCAGCGCGCACGCCCACACTATCCGTCAGGTTCCTAACATCCTCGGCGAGGTCGGCGGCACGGTCTACATCCCCAGGACCCCTGATGGCAGCACTGGGCAGTACTGGGCCAACGGGTCCTGGCACGACTTCAGCACGGTCCTGCCCGCCAACCCAGCCAGCCAGGACGGGCCCAGCGTCCCGATCGGCAACGGCTGGTACATCTGGTGGAACCACTCCTCGTACGGGGTCGGCTCGTACCAGGTGTGGCGCTACCCGGACAACGGCCAGGTGACCTACAGCGGTACCACGTGGCCTGGTTTCAAGGTCCGGCTCAACCGGATCGGGTACACCGTCACCGGGCAGCCGGTCGACGCGGTCATCGACTTCTCCCAGGTGTACGCCTGGCAGTTCGACGGGCTGCCTGAGCCGAGCTGGTTCACCCCCTTTGAGGTCTCTACCCTGTACGGGCCGCTCGTGCAGGCGTCGGCCAGCACGGACAGCGCGGCCATCGGGGCCGAGGCGACCTTCACGACATCGTTCGTGAGATCCGGGACCGACACCCTGATCGACGCGTCGAACGAGGTGGACATCCTCTACTGGGACATTGACCAGCCGGTCCACCACCAGCAGGGTGGCGGCTCCGTCAGCGACTTCACCTCCGCCTGGCGTGAAGGCATCCACCTGGTCAGCGGCTACAAGGATGAGGTGGTCCTGGGGACCAGCACGACCGTGGTCCCCAGCGACAACAACACCTGGTTCCGCTCCGGGGCCAACGACCCGTCGAGCGTCCCCACCAACTTCTCCTCGGTGCTCACCAAGGCCGGCCCGCGCTATGTCACCCAGTGGCGCGGCGAAGGCGCTAGCACTGGCATGGGCTTCGACACCACGGTTGTGAAGTACCCCACCTGGGCACCCCCGCTGAAGACTCCGCCGCAGCAGGTCAGGCAGCGCGGCGAGGTGGCCAGCTTCGACGTCGAGCAGACCCTCCCGTACGTCGTCAGCACCAACCAGGCCTCCTCGATCGTCATGAAGGACACCCTGGACCCGGCCCTCGACGCCTCCCGGGCCACGGTCAGGGTCTTCAAGGGGCCGAACGCCGACCAGGACGTCACCGCGAACTGGACCATCACGGTCAGCGGGCAGACCGTCACCGCCACCGCCAAGAACACCGGCCACGGCTTTGCCGAGGACAAGCACGTCTTCCGGATCACTGCCCCGGTCTCCGCCACCGCAGACCTGTCCGCCTATCCCCGGGCCGACAGCAGCGGCGACCGGTACTGGGCTGTCCCCAACCAGGCCTCGGTCAGCATCAACGGCACAGAGCGGCTCACCCCCCGGGTCACGGTCCTGGTGCCGTACGAGGCCAAGGGCACGATCGGGCTCACCGCCACAAAGAAGCTCCGCGGTGGCCAGCTGGTGCCCGGCCAGTTCATCTTCGACCTCACAGGACCAGCCGGGACTCTGGACTCCAAGACCAACGACGCCTCAGGCCAGGTCGCCTTCACCGAGCTCTCGTACACCCAGGCCGACATCGGCAAGACCTTCACGTACACCATCGCCGAGCGCAACACCGCCGTCCCCGGGTACGTGTACGACAGCCACGTCGCGACCGTCACCGTCGAGGTCCAGGACGACGGTCTGGGCAAGCTCAAGGTGGTCGCCACGTACAACGCCGACCAGGCCACGTTCACCAACGAGCAGCGGCAGCCTCTGGCAGTCGTCAAGCAGTCCAGCGACAACCACCAGGCGCTGGCCGGAGCCCAGTTCACCCTCTACCGCGATGACGGTGACGGGGTCTTCAGCGGCAACGACCAGCCCGCAGCCGTCTTCAGCGACCCGGCCCTGACCACCCCGGTCCCCGGTGGCGCGGTCACCACGGGCACCGACGGCAAGGCCGTGTACCACGGCCTGGCCCCCCAGACCAGCTACTGGCTGAAGGAGACCCGGGCCCCGAGCGGCTACCAGCTCGACCCCACCCCGTACCTGGTCACAGTCTCCGAGCAGGGGGTGCTGTCGACCGTCACCGCCGGCGGCACCCCGGTCGTGCTGCCTGTCAAGGACGCGGTGGCGACCATCACCATCGCCGACGACCCTCTTCCTGCGCTTCCCACCACCGCCGGCCCCGGCACCACAGGCCTGGTCTTCGTCGGCAGCTTCCTGCTGACCGGCGGCGCCGGCCTGCTGCTAGTACGCCGCCGACCCGACCGGCACCCCACCATCCTGCTCACGCCCGACCACAAGGAGTAGACCATGATCTCGGCACTCGCCCGAGTGTGCAGCCACACAGTCGCCGCGGCAGCAGCCCTGGCGCTCGCCCTGTCACCGGCCCTGGCCCACGCTGCCCCGAGCAGCCCCACGGATGTCGCCGACAGCGTCCTCACCATCAACGACGTCCACGACGGTGACACGGTGAGCGCCTTCCTGATCGCCGACGCCAACGTCGACGCCGCCAACAACCTCACCTACACGATGGCCCCGGGGCTGCCGCCACAGTACGACACGATCGAGGAGATCGCCCCCATCGCCAGCGACGGCACCACCTTCACCCAGGGCAGCGCCATGCAGCAGGCAGCCTCGGCGATCGCCGCCGCCCTGCAGACCCCCGCCACGACGGCGACAGCCCAGGGCACGTCAGCCCAGCTGACGCTCGGCAGCGGCTACTACCTCATCCGGGTGACCAGCACGAACGGCCAGACCCGGGTGTACCAGAACATGGTCGTGGACGTCACCCCGACTCCGCGCAACGGTGGCTACGTCGCCCGCGACCTGCAGCCCGTCACCGTGAAGAAGACCGAGGTGTCGGTGACGAAGACCGTCGGCGCCGACAACCGCAAGGAGACCGACCAGTACAGCGTCGGCGACACGGTGCCGTTCACGGTGACCACGGCGGTTCCCTCGTACCCAGCCGATGCCCGGGACGCGGTCTTCACCATCGGTGACGTGATGACCCCAGGCCTGGAGCTCGACGGGTCCTCGATCATGATCAACGGGGCGCCGGCACAGTCGGGCACCGACTACACCCTCACGACCACCCTGAACGGGTACACGATCGCGTTCACCAAGGGCTACGTCCTGGGCCACCCCGGGCAGGCGGTCGAGGTGAAGTACAGCGCCCGACTCACGGCAGCTGCCTTCTCACGCACCTCCGACGACCTGACCAGCAACACCGCCACGGTCACCTTCAACCCGAGCCCGTACGAGTCAGCGACCACCGGGCCGAAGGACACCAGCAAGGTCAAGACCTACGGCTACGTCTTCCGGAAGGTCGACCAGGGCCAGCAGCCCCTGCCCGGTGCGGTCTTCACGATCCGGCTGACCAACGGGACCACGATGACCGCCACCTCGGACGCGAACGGGTACGTCGCCTTTGAGGACCTGGCCGCCGGCAGCTACACCGCGGTCGAGACCACGGTGCCCTCGGGCTACCAGAAGGCCCCCGACCAGGTCTTCGAGCTCAGTGCAGCCACTGCCACCCAGGACAACCCGGCCACCCCGGAGGCTGAGAACAACTACCTGGTGGCACCGCAGGACGTCGTCGACCCCAAGCTCCCCGACCTGCCCATCACTGGCGCCGGGGGCATCGTGGCCATGGTCGGCGGCGGCGTGGTGCTGGTCGTGGGCGGCATCCTGCTCGGTGTCCTGCCGGGCCGGAAGAAGGCTCGGGCCTGAGTCATCATGACCGCTGACGGCATGCCGCAGGACGGACGGGCCGGCGGGGGCTCCTCGCCGGCCCTGCGCCGACGAGGCTCCTGGGTGCGTCGGACCGCTAGCCTCGTGGTCGTCGGGCTCGGCGCGTCCCTGATCGGCTACCCGTTCGTCAGCGACTGGCTCAACCAGCGGGCCCAGGACCAGGTGGCGGCCCGGCAGTACCAGGTCGTCACGGCCGCATCCCCTCCAGACCTAGAGGCCGAGAAGCAGGCAGCGAGGAGCTACAACAGCCGGGTCCGCAGCGGTGCCTCCCACGTCATCGACCCCTTCGACCCCGACGACGTCCGCCCTGGCAACGCCGAGTACGAGCGGGTGCTCAACGTCGTCGGCGACGGGGTGATGGCCCAGGTCGTCATCCCCAAGATCAAGGTCGACCTCCCGATCTACCACTACACCAACGAGAAGACGCTGCTGCACGGGGTCGGGCACGTGGTCAACACCTCGGTCCCCAGCGGGGGCACCTCCACCCACACCATCCTGGCTGGGCACACCGGCCTGCAGTCGGCCCGGATCTTCGACCGCCTCCCAGAACTGGCTCCTGGCGACTGGTTCGTCATCCGCGTCCTGGGCGAGGACCACGCCTACCGGGTGTACGGCACCAGCGTCGTGCTCCCCGAGCAGGTGCACAGCCTGATCATTGAGGACGGCCGAGACCTGGTCACCCTGGTCACCTGCACCCCGTACGGAGTGAACTCGCACCGGCTGCTGGTCCATGCCGAACGGACCGAGCTGCCCGCCGAGTGGACGGCCCGGGGCACGGTGGAGCGATCCATCGTCGCGCCGCAGAGCAACGACCGGGGCTCGCTGGAGATGATAGGTGCGCTGTGGGAGGCGGCGCCGCGGCTGTGGCTGTCGACACCGCTGGTTCCCCGGGCAGCGGCTGCCGGGGCTGCCCTGGCGGTGGTCCTGCTCGCCCTGGCCCTGCTGGTGCGCCGGCTGCGGGGCCGGCGGTACGGCTCCTGTGTCGCCAGGGACCAGGTCACTGGTTGTACTGATCAGCGCTGTGCCCGGTAGGCTGGCCCAGCACTGCGGATGTAGCTCAATGGCAGAGCCCCAGCCTTCCAAGCTGGTCATGCGGGTTCGATTCCCGTCATCCGCTCCACCAGCGGCCCTGAAGCCGTGGCTCTCGTGACGACGCTGGTCACACGCTGCCGCCCCTGCTGGGCGTCGGGCTTGCGGCGGCCGCCAGCAGGGGCTGGGTCGCAGCTCGTCGCGGGCCGGTGACCCCTTTAGTCTCGCTGCGCGAGGAGCAGCCGGTCCTGGTCTCCTGGGCTGGCGTCGGGGACCCTTAGTCCCGCTGCGCGAGGAGCAGCCAGGCCAGCACGTCAGGGTCGTCTGGGTACGCAGCCAGCAGCCGCCGTGACGCGATCTCGGCCGCAACCAGCACCGGTCCCGCACGCCGGTCGCCGGACTCGGGCAGCAGGGCGGTCGCTGCGACCAGGCGGGCAGTCTCGGTCGGCTCCGGCTCCGGGTGCAGCCGACCGGGCAGACCGCCGCCGAGCAGCCCCTCCCAGCGGCCCAGGACCTGCTGCTCGTGGCCGGAGCCGGTAAGCAGGTGGTGCTCGACCTGCGACACCGGGTCGGAGCCGGGCCGCAGCCGCTCCATCGCCGCCCGAACCACGTCCACCTCGGCCCCGGCACCCCACAGCGCCACCCAGGCCCGGCTCAGCGCCAGGCCCAGCCCCGGCTCGTCGGGCAGCACCGGCACCGCCTCCAGCAGCACAGCCTCGGCCTGGCCGTCGCCGCGCTGGACCTCGCCGGCCAGGGCCGCGATGGTGCTCGCCCCGGGCTGCCCGCCAGTCACCAGCAGGTGAGTGACCCCGTCCAGCAGCCAGCCGCGGACCAGGTCCTGCTCGCGGACCTGGGCCCGGGAGGCCTGCAGCACCAGCAGCCGCCGCGCGGTCCGCTCCAGGGCCTGGGCCCGTCGCTCGGGGCCGGTGCCGTCGCTCTGCAGGATCGCGCCCGGCACCTCCCGGGCCAGCCGGGCGAGCTGGCGGGCGAGGCTCTGCGCGGCGGTGCGTACAGAGGGGGCGAATGACAGCTCCAGCCCAACCTCACCGAAGGAGCCGCGGACCGCGACCTGAGCCCGGCCGCTGCCGGTGATCAGGGTGGCCCAGCCGTCCTCGACCACCTCGCAGTCCAGAGCGCTGACCGCCGCGTCCGGCAGGCGCAGCTCGACCGGCTGCGGCAGGGTCACCGCGTCCACCGGCAACCAGCTCGGCAGCCGGTCCCCGACCGACTCCCAGTCCAGGCAGCGCCGCCCGTCCAGGTCCAGCACCAGCCGCTGCCCCGGGTCCAGGCGGGTGCCGTCCGGCAGCCAGACCAGCCGGCCGGCGGTGTCGGTGAGCTGCCCGCGGCGCAGCACCAGGGCCCAGGGCCGTCCCGGCTGGTCGCTGCTCGCCAGGGCCACCAGGCCGGCCGCTCCAGCACCCCAGACCCGTACGAGTCCCTGACCGGGATCGAGCCGCAGGCTCACCGCCGACACGGTCACCGGCTCCGGGCCGGTGCTGTGGAGACTGGCCCGCAGCCGCCAGGTCCCGGCCACCACCGACTGCCGCAGGGTGGCCCGCAGCGACCCAGCCACCAGCTCGACGTAGACCTCGTCGTCGTCGGTGTCGCAGGTCCGGACCTGCCAGGTCAGGCTGTCGGCGCCGTCAGGCCCGACGGTGCACTGCGGCCAGGAGATCCCGAGCGCGGGCTCCCCTGGCCCGAGCCGAGCCACGCCGTCCGCCTCGACCACCAGGTCTGGCGCGATCACGTACCTGTTCATCGACCCCTTGCCCCCAGGGTACTGGCCCGGGGGTGCCGACGCCCCCGCCCGCCGACCGGCGGACGGGGGCGCTGGCAGGTCTACTTGACCATGCCCTTGGCCTCGTCGTACAGGCCCCGGGCCGCGTCGGCCGCGCTCTTGCGGCCGAACTGCACATCCTGGATGTACCGGTTCATCACCGTCTGGAAGGTCGCCACGCCCGGCGGGGGCGGCTTCGGCGCGTCGCGCAGGTCAGGCTCGATCACCTTCAGGTACTCGGCCGCCTTCTTGTCGGCGTCGCCCAGCTTCGGGGTGATGCGGGTCAGGATCTCCGTGTTCGGCGGCAGCCCGCGCTCGGCCAGCAGCGCGTCCCCGGCCTCGTCGCTGTTGAAGTAGAAGTCCAGGAACCTGGCCGCGGCCTCCTGGTTCTTCGACCTCGCGCTGATCGCCTGGTACTGGCCGGACTTGTACCAGAGGTTGGCGCCCTTGGCGGTACCGTCCATCGACGGGATCCGCAGGATCTGCAACGGCTTGCCGACAGCGGCCTGGAAGGCGGTCACCTGGTTCGACCAGCACAGCACCAGGGCGGTCCGGCCGGTCGAGAAGATGTTCTGGGCGATCGGCTTGGTGAGCTCCTCGGCGTTCTCGGCCGGGCTCGGGATCACCTTCGCCTCGAGGTACCTCATCATCAGCTCGAAGAGGCTCTGGAGGTCGGCCGGCTCCCAGCCCAGGCCCGACTCGGTGAACAGGGCCTTGCCCTTCTGGAACAGCCAGGCCCGGGCCACTGAGTCACCGAAGACCGCGCCGTTGATCGCGAAGCTGCCGGGCTTCTTGACCGCCACGGCCTTGCCCCACTCCAGGAACGACTCCCAGGTCCAGGTCTTGTCGTCAGGCAGGGCCACCCCGACCTCGGACAGGAAGGCTGGGTTGGCCACAAAGCACAGCGCGTTCACGCCAGCGCACAGGGCGGTGACCTTGCCGCCGACGGTCCCGGTCTCAACCAGGCCCTTGCTGAACTTGTCGGTCTTCACCGGCAGCTTGCTGAGGTCGGCCAGGGCGCCGCGCTTGGAGTAGTCCTGCAGGTACTGCTCGTCCATCTGGATGATGTCGGGGGCGTCCCCGCCTGCCATCTGGGTGCTCAGCTTGTCCCAGTACGCCGACCACTCACCCGGCTCGGGCTTGATCGTGACGCTGGGGTTGGCCTTCATGTACGCGTCGATGACGGCCTGGGTGTTCTTGTTGCGGACCTCGTTGCCCCACCAGGTGAACCGCAGCGTGACCGGACCACCCGGGGTGGAGCCACCGGCGCTCCCCCCTGAGCCGCTACCGCATGCCGCGAGTGCGCCTACCGCGGCTGTCCCCGCAGCACCGGCCAGGAACCTTCTCCGCGAAGTCGTCATGGAACCTCCATCGCCGTTGATGACCTCAGTGTGGCAACTGCGAGCACCGATGGGAAGCGCTTCCCGGTCACGATCCTGAAACGATATGGAAACGGTTGCGGTCCCTGCTCCCAGTCACCGCAAGCGGGTCTGGCCGGCCAGCCCGGATCAGTTCGGCGAGTCGGTTGCGGTGCTGGGGTCGGGATCGTGCGGCCTCGGCTGCTGGGCGCTCAGAGGGTCTCGACCCGGATCCGCTGGCGCACTGTATGGCTCTGCCCAGGCGCCAGCTCGACCGCCTGGTCGAGGGCGTTGACGGCCTCGACGCACAGCATCTGCGGCCACTCGTCGTCGCCGAAGTCCGGCATCGCCCGGGCCTTGTCGACCCAGGGGTTCCAGACCACGGTCTGGGCCGAGCCCTCCTTGCTGAGCCTGATCCGGCGCCCCAGCACCGGGTCAACCACCTCGACCTCGGCGGTGCTCCGGTACACCCGGTCGGTCTCAGCAGTGATCCGCAGCACCCCGGACTGCACCGCGTCAGCGCCGCCGCGGGCCTTGTCCAGGTACGAGGCCCCGTCCAGCCCGAGGACCTCGACCTGCCGTACATCGCCGCGAGGTAGGTGTGCAGGGCCTCCTCGTACGAGAACAGCTCACTGCCAGTAGCGCTCACCGTGAGCGCCAGCTCCAGCTCGGCCCCCACACGGACCTCGTAGACCGCCTCCCAGTCCCCCTGCGGGTCGGCGACCTCGTCGCTGGTCAGCCGGTAGCGAGCAGTGGTGGCAGCCCCGTGCGAGGTCTCGCCGAGGAAGGCCCAGGTGGCCAGCCGGGCCGGCCCGTGCGCCGGCTGCATCGTCGTGGTTCGGCCCGGGCCGAACCACGGCAGGCAGATCGGGACCCCGCCCCGGATCGGGTGGCCCGGCTCGTACGCGGAGTGCCGGCTCACCCACAGCACCGGCTGCCCGTCCAGGCTCCAGGCCGTGACATGGGCGCCGTGGTCGTAGACCGTGGCGGAGGCGGCAGCGGCGGTGAGAGTACGAGGCGGCGGCAGGCTCATGGCCTCAACCTAGGTCGATCCGGGGCAGACGGCACCGGTTGTCACGTCTTGCCTGGCTCCTGCTGGCAGCGAGGGCACCAGTACAGGTTGCGGGCGGCATGGGTCTCGCAGCGCACCGGGGTGCCGCAGACCAGGCACGGCAGGTCGTGGCGGCGGTACACGTACACCTCACCCCCGTGAGCGTCAGCCCTCGGCGGGCGGCCCATCGCCTCCGGGGTGTGCTCCGGTCGGACGGTGTCGATCCGGTCGTCGGCGACTCCCCGCGGCATCAGCTCCACCAGGTCGTCCCAGATCGCGTCGAAGGTCCGCCGCTCCAGCGCGGTGCCCGGCAGGTGCGGGTCCAGCCCGGCCCGGAACAGGACCTCGGCGCGGTAGATGTTGCCGACCCCGGCGAAGATCTTCTGGTCCATCAGCAGCGCGGCCACGGTCCGTGACGAGCGGTGCACCTTGGCCCAGGCCCGTTCCCGGTCGGCGGCCGGGTCCAGCGGGTCCGGCCCTGACGCGGCGGCCACCGCGTCCGCCTCGGCCCCCGTGACCAGCTCGCAGGTCTGCGGACCGGTCAGGTCGTACGCCCCGGTCTGGTCGGTGCCGATCCGCAGCCGCACCACCCCTGCCCCACCCGGCCACGGGTACCAGCGGAGCTTGCCGATCAGGCCCAGGTGGATGTGCACCACCCGGTCGCCGGTGAAGCCGACGAAGAGGTGCTTGCCGACCGCCCAGGACCGCTCCAGCACGGTCTGGTCCAGCAGCGCCGCCGCCTCGGCGAAGCGGCCCTGCGGGCTGCTCACCCGCACCGCCTGCCCGCTCCACAGCTGCGACAGGTCCCGGGCCAGCCGGTGGATGTGGTGCCCCTCCGGCATCAGCGCCCCCGTACCCGCTCAGCGGCGGCCCGCCGGATGAGTGCCGCCGCTGCGTCCGCCGCCTGCTGGACCTGCTCGTCGCTCGGGCGGGACACGTCCCGGGCCCGCAGCGCCCGGCCCTCGGTGACCAGCCCCGACACCCCGTCGCGGCCGGTCTCCCGGGGGCCGGTGCCCGAGCGCCGGCCGGTCAGGACCGCCCCTGCTCGTACGCGGTGATCTTCGCGATCCGCCGCTCGTGGCGCGGGCTGCCCGAGAACGGCGTGGCGAGGAAGGTCAGCACGATCTCCAGGGCCTCCGGCTCGGGGTGCATCCGTCCCCCCAGCGCCAGGCAGAGGGCGTTGTTGTGCTCCCGGCCCAGGCGGGCGGTCTCCGGGTCGTACGCCAGCGCGGCCCGCATCCCGACCACCTTGTTGGCCGCGATCGCCTCCCCGTTGCCGGAGCCACCCAGCACGATCCCCAGCGAGCCCGGGTCGGCCAGGACTGCCTCGGCGCACGGGATGATGAAGTCGGGGTAGTCATCGTCCGGGTCGAGGCTGCCGGCGCCGTGGTCGACCACCTCGTAGCCGCGCCTGGCCAGCTCGGTGACTAGGTACTGCTTGGTGTCGAAAGCCGCGTGGTCGGTGGAGATGTGCACCCGCATGCGCAGAGTCTGTCAGACCCCACCGACGGTGAGCACCCAGCGGGTCCGGGAGCGTCGCACCTCGCCAGGACGCAGCACCGTACTCGGGAAGTCGGGCCGGTTCGGGGCGTCCGGGAAGTGCTGGGTCTCCAGCGCGACCCCCGCGTACGGCTGGTACGGCCCGTCCGGGCCGACGGTGGTCTGGTCCAGGCCGTGGCCGGTGTACACCTGCAGCCCCGGCAGGTCGGTCGAGATCGTCATCTGCAGCCCCGACGGCGCGGTCAGGGTCGCCACCTCGCGGAAGCCCTCCCCGTCGAGGACAAAGCAGTGGTCCAGCCCTCCGGAGGTGGTCGACGCGGCCAGCCGCTGCGGCCGGCGCAGGTCGAGCGGGCCGCTGACCGGGGCCGGGGCCTCCGGCAGCGGGATCAGGGTCTCGCTGACCGGCAGGTAGCGCTCGGCCCGGACCTGCAGCCTGTGCTCGTGGACGGTCCCGCCGCCGGCGAGGTTGAAGTACGGGTGGGCAGTTACGTTGACCACCGTGGCGGCACTGGCGCGGACCTCGGTCTGGTACTCCAGCCACTGCTCGCCGAGCCAGTACGTCACCTCGGCCCGGACCGGCCCGGGATGGTCGCCGGTGGTGTCGGACCAGACCAGCCCCAGCCGGGCCTGGTCCAGGGTCTGCTCCAGCACCGTCCACTCGCGGCGGTGGAAGCCGTCGCTGCCCGAGTGGAGGCAGTGCCGGCCGGCGAAGTTCTGCTCCAGCCGGTGCTCAACCCCGTCCAGCGTGAACCGGCCCTCGGCGATCCGGTTGCCGTACGGGCCGACAATCTCGCCCAGGTAGGCCTTGCTGGCCAGCCGGGCGGCCTGGTCTCGGACCCCGAGCAGCACCGGCACCGGACCCGCCGGCCCGGGCACCACGAGCCGGTTCAGCGCCGCACCCAGGGTCCAGACCTCGGCCTCGGCCTGGCCGGCAGTGAGCCGTACGACCTGCATCAGTCCAGAATCGGGCCGACGGTCCGGGTCCGCTTCAGCTCGAAGAAGCCCGGGTACGCGGTCATCTTCACGAAGCCGTCGAAGAGCTCACCGGCCTGCTCCCCCTTCGGGGCCGGGGAGAGCACCGGGCCGAACAGGGCCATGCCGTTGACCCGGACCACCGGGGTCCCGACCTCGTCACCGACGGCGGCGATCGCCTCGCCGTGCGAGGCCCGCATCGAGGCGTCGAAGGCGTCGGTCTGGGCCCGGTCGGCGATCGTCGGGTCGGCTCCGACGTCGGCCAGCGCGGCCCGGACCGTCTCGACCGCCCGGGGCTCCTGGAGCTGGTGGTAGCGGGTGCCGAGGGCGGTGTAGAAGCGCGCCAGCAGCTCGGGGTCGCCGGTCTCGGCGACCCCGGCCGAGGCCCGGGCGCCGATCCAGGACTCGGTGTCGAGGAAGCGCCGGTAGTCCGGGTCGAGGTCACGGCCCTCGTTCAGCACCCCGAGGCTCATCACCTTGAAGACCACCTCGACGTCGCGGACCTGCTGCACCTCCAGCAGCCAGCGGGAGGTGGTCCAGGCCCACGGGCAGGCTGGGTCAAACCACATCTCAACGGTCATAGGCATGGGGTCCCCTTTCGGTCTCGCTTGGTCAGTCGGTACGCAGCCGGGCGTCCCAGGGCCGCTGCTTGGTGGTAGCCCGGACCGTGTCGGCCGAGCAGCCCAGCGTAGTCAGGAAGATCGCCATCCGGACCAGCAGACCGTTGTCGGTCTGGCGGAAGATCGCCAGCCCGGGCAGGTCGTCGACGCTGGCGGACAGGTCGTACGAGTCGTGGCGAGAGTCCCTCGGCAGGGGGTGCATGATGACGATCCCGGTCGCCTGGGCCTCCTCCAGCACCGCCCGGTCGAGCAGCGACCCGGTCACCGAGGCTGGCAGCTCCTGGGTGATCCGCTCCCGCTGGACCCGGGTCGCGTAGACGACGTCGGCGCCACGGACCGCGTCGACCACCGAGTCGCAGCTGGTCACCCGGTGGCCGCGCTGCTCCACGTACCGGGCCACCTCGTCGGGCAGCTCCAGGCTGGGGGGGCAGAACAGCCGGAACGTGATCCGGGAGAAGATCGACAGCAGCTTCATCAGCGAGTGCACCGTACGGCCGTAGCGCAGGTCACCCACGACCGCGACCGTGGAGCCGTCGATCCCGCCGCGGGCCTCCAGCTCGGAGCGCAGGGTGTACACGTCGAGCAGCGCCTGCGACGGGTGCTCCCCGGCGCCGTCGCCGGCGTTGACGACCGGCACCACCGAGGCGGCGGCGAACTGGGCCACCGAGCCCTCGTCAGGATGGCGGACCACCAGCACGTCGGAGTACCCCGACACCACCCGGGAGGTGTCGGTGATCGACTCCCCCTTCGCCATCGACGAGAAGGTGAAGCCGGTCGTGGTGGTGACCTCTCCGCCCAGGCGCAGGAAGGCCGACTCGAAGCTGAGCCGGGTCCGGGTGCTGGGCTCGAAGAACAGCGACCCCAGCACCGCCCCGTCCAGGACCGTGCAGACGCTGCGGCGCTCGGCAATCGGGCGGACCGTGTCGGCGAGCTCGAACAGGACGTCCAGACCGGCCCGGTCGAGCTGCTGGACCGAGAGCAGGTGGCGTCCAGGACCGAACAGCGGCAGCGAGGTCATGGAGTGTCCTTCGTAGTAGCGGTCCTTCCCGATCCTAGGTGCCGCCCGCCGCCCGGTGCGGTCAGCGCGCCCGCCGAGACAGCTCCAGCAGCTCTGCCAGCTGGCGCAGCACCTGGTCGACCACCGGCTGCGAGGCGGTCCCCAGCCAGGAGCAGACCGCGCTCACGGTCGCGGCGTCATCGGCACCGACCAGCCCGGAGACCTCCTCGGCCTGAGCGTCGTTGAGCGGCACCCCGTGACCGAGCAGGTGGGCGACCCAGGCCGCGACTGGGCGGGTCGCACCCTCGGGCAGGCTGCCCTGCTCCAGCTCCAGCTCCAGCACCGGTACGAACCGGATCGGGATCTTGACCGACCCGTCGGCGGCGATCTGGGCCAGCAGGTGCTTGATCGAGGGGTTCTCGAAGCGCTCCACCAGGGCGGCCCGGTAGGCCTGGACCTGGTCGGTGGGCAGCGGCAGGTGCGCCCCGGCCACGTCCCACCACTGCTCCACCCAGTCCCGGACAGTCGGGTGGGCGATCGCCTCACCGACGGTCGTGCAGCCGAGCAGTGGGGCCGCGTACGCCATCAGTGAGTGGGAGCCGTTCAGCATCCACAGCTTGCGGTGCTCGAACGGGACGATGTCGTCGACGATGGTGGCGCCGGCCTTCTCCCAGGCGGGCCGCTGGCCGGCGAAGTCGCCCATCAGCACCCACTCCGAGAAAGGCTCGGTGACCACCGGCGCGGCGTCGGCGACCCCGGTCAGCTCGGCCACCGCGGCCACGTCGGCGTCGGTCGGGTGGGGGGTGATCCGGTCCACCATGCTGGTCACGTACGCGACGTTCTCGCTCATCCAGCCGAGCAGCGACGGGTCGACCTGCTCGGCCAAGGTCTGCACCACCGAGCGCACCAGCGCACCGGAGTCGACGATGTTGTCGCAGGGGACGAAGGTGATCGGCCCGGCACCGGCGGCGCGACGGGCCAGCAGGCCGGCGACGATCTTGCCCGGCGCCGTGGTCACCACCGCCTGCTCCGGGTCGGCCTTCAGGGCCGCGATGTCGGCGACCACGGCCTCGTTGGCCAGGTCCAGCCCGCCGGAGCTGTCGCGGACGTACCCGGCCTCGGTGATCGTCGAGGTCACGATCTGCAGCTCGGGCGAGGCGAAGTAGCCGCGCCAGGCGCCCAGGTCGTTGCCTGGGTGGGCCGCGACGACCGCCGAGATCACCTCGGCCTCGAGGTGGCGGCCCTGCTGGAGCAGGGTGTACAGGCAGTCCTGGGAGCGCAGCTCGGCGACATGGGTGTCGGTACGGCCGGAGAAGGCCGCGATCCCCCAGTCGTCACCGCTGTGCTCGGTGTACCAGGCGCTGTGGGCCCGGAAGAAGCTGCCCAGGCCCAGGTGGACGGTCTTGACCGGGGCGGCGGGGCGCCCGTCCTGGGCGCGCGAGAGAGTACGTCCGCTCACAGCTTGAACACCTTCCGGGGCTGGGTGGCGACCAGGTCGTAGACGACCTCCATCGCCTCGTCCTCGGCGAGGCGGTGCTCCACGACCAGCTCGGCGAGATGGATGCAGTCGAGCCGGCGTGACATGTCGTGGCGGGCCGGGATCGACAGGAAGGCCCGGGTGTCGTCGATGAAACCGGAGGTCCGGGTGAAGCCGGCCGGCTCGGTGACAGCCTTGCGGAAGCGGCGGATCGAGTCCGGGGCGTCGATGAACCACCACGGCACCCCGACGTACAGGCTCGGGTAGAAGCCGGCCATCGGGCCGAGCTCGCGGCCGTAGATGGTCTCGTCCATGGTGAAGACGACCAGCGTGAAGCCGGGGTGGGTGCCGAAGGCGTCCAGCATCGGCTGCAGCGCCCGGGTGGCCTCGACCGAGATCGGGATGTCGGCGCCGACGTCCGCCCCGTACCGCTGGGCGGTCTCGGTGTGGTGGTCGCGGTAGACGGCCGGGTGCAGGGTCATCACCAGGCCGTCCTCGCTGGCCATCCGGGCCATCTCGAAGAGCATCGTCCGGCGCAGGGCGTCGCCCTCGACCGCGGTGATCTCACCGGCCCGGGCCTTCGCGTACAGCCGGGCAGCCTCGCCGGCCGGCAGCGGCTCGGTGCCCAGGTCGCGGTGGGAGTGGTCGGAGGAGACCGCACCACTGGCCTTGAAGTACGCCCGGCGGTTCTCCATCGCCGCGACCCAGCCGGCCCAGGTGTCGGTCGACTCGCCACTGACCTGGGCGAGCCTGTCGGTCAGCTCGTTCCAGCCGGGACGGGCCGGCTCCAGGTACTTGTCGGGCCGGAAGGTCGGCGACACGCGGCGGGTGAACGTGCTGTCGGCGGCCAGCTGCTGGTGGTAGTGCAGGTCGTCGCAGGGGTCGTCGGTGGTCGCCAGGAAGGCGATGTCGAAGCGGTCCATCAGGGCCCGAGGCCGGAAGTCCGGCTCGGCGATCCGGGCCGCGACCGTGTCGTAGATCCGGTCGGCGCTGTCGGCGCTGGGACGCTCGGTGACCCCGAAGACGTCGACCAGCACGTTCTCGAACCAGTACCGCACTGGCGTGCCGCGGAAGACCGGCCAGTGCGAGCAGAAGACCCGCCAGGCCCGGCGGGCCTGCTCGGGGGTGAAGTCGTCGCGGCTGGGCGGCACCCCGAGGTCGCTCAGCGAGACCCCCTGGGTGTGCAGCAGCCGGTTCACGTAGTGGTCAGGGCTGAGCAGCAGGCTGGTCGGGTCGGACCAGGCCTGGTCGTCGGCGATCCACTGCGGCGGCACGTGCCCGTGCGGCGAGATGATCGGGAGGTCCTTGACCGAGGCGTAGAGCCGCCGGGTCACCTGACGGGTTGCCGGCTCAGCCGGGAACAGCCGGTCAGGGTGCAGCGAGAGTTCAGCCATGCCGTCATCCAAACCGATGCGCGACCTGGGCAGGCAGATTGCCATGGGTTGCCCGGCCTCGACACTGTGCCGCCGGCAAGTCGGGGCAAGTCACCGGTGACCTGGGCTGGGCCGGTAGATTGCCGCCGCAGCCCAGGAACGGAGGCCCCATGACCACACCTATCCCGGTCGGCACCATCGGAGGACCGCACCAGCAGGTGAGCGACGCCGACCTGGCCCGGTTCGTCGAGGAGAACCTCGCCGGGGTCCCGCTGGACGGGCGCCGGGTGGTGCTGGTGGTCCCGGACGGGACCCGGTCGATGCCGCTGCCACTGGTGATGCGGATCGTGCACCGGGCACTGGTCGACCGGGTCGCCTCGCTGACGGCGGTGATCGCGCTGGGCACCCACTCGTACATGGAGCCGGACGAGATCGAGCGGATGCTCGGCGCCGAGCCGGGCGGTCTGGAGGCCCTCTACCCGGGCCTGACGGTCATCAACCACGAGTGGCGCGACCCGGACCAGGTCGTCGAGGTCGGCACCTTGTCGGCCGACCAGATCGAGCAGCTCTCGCGCGGCTCGGTGCGCCAGGAGGTGAGGGTCGAGATCAACCGGCACGTGGTCGAGGCCGACTACGCGATCGTGATCGGGCCGGTCTTCCCGCACGAGGTGGTCGGGATCTCCGGCGGCAACAAGTACTTCATCCCCGGCTGCGCCACCCACGAGATCATCGACCTGTCGCACTGGGTCGGGGCGCTGATCGGGGTCGAGGACATGATCGGCAGCACCGAGATCACCCCGGTCCGGGCGATCATCAACGCCGGCTCAGACCTGATCGACACCGAGAAGCTGGCGCTGTGCCTGGTGGTGCAGTCCGGGACCGGGGCGGTGGAGGCGGCTGCCTTCGGCACCACCGAGGACGCCTGGGCGGCGACCGCGCAGGTGGCGGCCGAGTCCCACACCGTCTACCTGGACCAGCCGGTCCAGCGGGTGCTGGCCATCATGCCGACCCGGTACGACGACATCTGGACCGCGGCGAAGGGCTGCTACAAGGTCCAGCCAGCGATGGCCGACGGTGGTGAGGTGGTCATCTACGCCCCGCACGTGACCGAGGTCTCCGAGACCCACCAGGAGATCTACCAGATCGGCTACCACTGCATGGAGTACTTCACCCGGCAGGCGGAGCGCTTCGACTGGGTCCCGAAAGGGGTCCTGGCCCACTCCACCCACGTCCGCGGGGCCGGGACCTTCGACCCCGAGACCGGCGTCGAGCAGAACCGGATCCGGGTCACCCTGGCCACCGGGATCTCGCCGGAGGTCTGTGCCAGCGTCAACCTGGGCTACCTCGACCCGGCCAGCATCGACCTCGACGCCTGGCGGGCCGACCCCGAGGTCATGGTGGTCGAGAACGCCGGAGAAGTACTCTTCCGTGTTGGACTGCCCGAGCTCCGCTCGGGCTCGGCCGCTCCGCTATAACCCCGATCTTCCTCCTCGCGGTGAAGAGTACTTCAGCCCGGGTACAGCCAGCCGTTCTTCACCGCTCCTTCGTCCAGATCGGGGGCTACGCGGCCGGACGTGGCCAGGATGGGTGGACAACCCTCGCAGCTGTGGCCCCGGCTGGGCGAGCATACCCGGCTCCAGCCAGTCGTTCTTCACCGCTCCTTTGGTCCGGAGGCCACGCGGCCGGTCGGGTTGCGTGGGATGGTGAAGGAGCCGTGGTCAGGTTGAGCGGGATGACGAAGGAGCCGCGGTTGAGGACCGCACCACCAGCCGGACCGGGACCGCGATCGGGGCGTCGCCGCGCGGGGTGGCCCCGCCGATCATGGACAGCACCTGCCGGACCGCGGTCTCGCCGATCGTGGCCAGGGGGGCGGCGACGGTCGTCAGCCGGGGGGTGACCAGGTCGGCGGCGAAGTTGTTGTCGAAGCCGATCACGCTGACGTCGTCCGGCACCCGGCAGCCCCTGGCCGCCAGGCCGCGCATCAGGCCCATGGCCATCATGTCGTTGTAGCAGATCACCGCCCGGGCACCGCGGCGCAGCACCTGGGTGGCGGCGCCGTGCCCGGCCTCCACAGTGGGCGGGTTGGGCCCGATCCGGTGCTCGTGGATCCCGAGCTCGTACGCAGCCTCCCGGACCGCCAGCCAGCGGGCCCCGTTGGCCCAGGCCGCGTCCGGACCAGCCAGGTAGAAGATCTCCCGGTGGCCCAGGCCGGCCAGGTGCTCGACCGCCCGCCGGATCCCGCGCTGGGAGTCCGGCACCACGCAGGCCAGCCCGCCGACGTACCGGTTCAGCACCACCACCGGGGTGCTCTTGGAGACGCTGCGCAGCACCGTGTCGCTGGTTCGGGTCGAGGCGATCACCAGCCCCGAGACCAGGGGGGTCACCCGGTTCAGAATCTCCCGCTCGATCACGTCCGACTCCTGGGTATCGAGCAGCAGCAGCGTGTACCCGGCCTTGCCGGCGGCTCGCTCGGCACCGCGCAGGATCCCGAAGTAGAAGGGGTTGGTGAGGTCGGAGATCGCGATCCCGATGATCTTGGTGGCGACCTGCTGGATCGGCCGGAAGACACCGTCGGTCCGGTAGCCGAGCTGGGCCGCGACGGCCCGGACGTGGTCGGCGGTCCGGACCGACACCCGGCCCGGGCGCGAGAAGGTCCGCGAGACCGTGGACGGCGACACACCCGCCACCTTGGCGACCTCGTAGATCGTGGCTGGCCTCTGGGGCAGCGAGGTCCTACCCTGGTCCTCAGTCACCCCTCTAGTGTACTCCACGTACTGCAACAGTATGCAAGAGTCCTTGTGAAACTCGTCATCTTATGGCGACCTGACCAGGGCCAGGACCGCCAACTCCTGGCAACCAGGCTCCAGACCAGCCGTTCTGGTTGGATAAGCTGGACCTTGCCCCGTTGCCGTACCGGCACGGCTGGCCCGAGCACGAAGGACGACCATGAGCGACAAGACTGGGACAGCCCAGATCGGCGTCATCGGAATGGCAGTGATGGGCTCCAACCTGGCCCGCAACTTCGCCAACCACGGCTACCGGACCGCGGTCTACAACCGGACCTTCGCCAGGACCCAGGAGGTCCTGGCCCAGCACCCGGAGGCCGGGTTCATCGCCTCGCAGTCGCTGGCGGACTTCGTCGACAGCCTGGAGCGCCCGCGCCGAATGGTGATCATGGTCAAGGCCGGAGCCGGCACCGACGCCGTGATCGACGCCCTGATCCCGCTGCTGGAGCCGGGCGACATCGTCGTCGACGGCGGCAACTCCTTCTTCCAGGACACCCGCCGCCGCGAGCAGAAGCTGCGCGAGCACGACCTGCACTTCGTCGGTGCCGGGATCTCCGGCGGCGAGACCGGCGCCCTGGAGGGACCGGCGATCATGCCAGGCGGCTCGGAGCACTCGTACACCTACGTCGGCACGATGCTCGAGGACATCTCAGCCAAGGTCGGCCCCGCCGACGAGCCCTGCTGCACCTACATCGGCACCGACGGCGCCGGCCACTTCGTGAAGATGGTGCACAACGGCATCGAGTACGCCGACATGCAGCTCATTGGCGAGGCCTACCAGCTGCTCACCAGCGCCGGAGTCTCCACCGCCGAGGCCGCCGAGGTCTTCGCCCAGTGGAACACCGGTGACCTCGACTCGTACCTGATCGAGATCACCGCCGAGGTGCTGCGGCAGCAGGACCCGAGGACCGGCAAGCCGCTGGTAGACGTGATCGTGGACCAGGCCGGGATGAAGGGCACCGGCACCTGGACGGTCCAGGAGTCGCTCAACCTGGGAGTCCCGGTGGACTCGATCGCGGCCGCGGTCTTCGCTCGCGCGGTCTCCAGCTCCCCCGAGCTGCGCCGGGCCGGGCAGGCCGCGCTGGAGGGCCCCAGCGCGATCACGGTCGACGACGTGCCGGCCTTCGTTGAGGACATCCGGCAGGCGCTGTGGTGCGCCAAGGTCGTCGCGTACGCCCAGGGCCTGCACCTGATCAAGGTCGCCTCCCAGGACTACGGCTGGGACATCGACGTGGCCGCCTGCGCCCGGATCTGGCGCGGTGGCTGCATCATCCGGGCCAAGCTGCTGAACCGGATCTCCGACGAGTACGCCGCCGGCAACCTGGAGACCCTCCTTGAGGCCCCCTCGATCAGGGCCGAGCTGGCCGCCTGCCAGGCCGCCTGGCGCCGGGTGGTCACCAAGGCCACCGAGGGCGGGGTGCCGGTACCGGGCTTCTCCTCGGCGCTGGCCTACTACGACCAGGTCCGGGCGCCGCGCCTCAACGCCGCGCTCACCCAGGGGCTGCGCGACTTCTTCGGTGCCCACACCTACCGCCGGGTCGATGCCGAGGGCACGTACCACACCCTCTGGTCGGGCGACCGCAGTGAGGTGGAGGCCACCGGCACCCACTGACCCCGCTCCCGCCTCGGACAGGCCCGGCAGCCGCCGGGCCCGTCGTGCGTCCCGGGGTTGTCAGGCCACAGCCCCCGGCGTACCTTGACGTCAAGGTACCGGGAGGTTCGTGTGGCTGACCCTCAGCTCCGCGCCGTGCTGCGACGGCTGGTCCTGCCGATCTTCCTCCCGAACACCCTGTACGCAGCCGGCTCGGCGGCCGTCGGCCCGGTCATCCCGCTGCTCGGGCTGCGGCTCGGGCTGAGCCCCGCCCAGGTCGCCCTGCTCACGACCGTCGCCGGGGTCCTGATGGTCGCCGGACCGGTCCTGGTGGGCCGCCTGGTGGCCCGGGTCGGTGAGCGCGCCGGGCTGGCGCTGGGTGCCGGGGTCGCGATCTGCTCGGCCGCCTGCTGCCTCACCATCGCCTCCGCCCCGGCCGCCAGCCTGTCCCGGCAGGTTCCGTACGTGCTCGCCGTCGTGGCCCTGGCGGTGGCCGACCTGACCTGGGACCTGGGTCGGCAGACGTACCTCGCCGACACCGTCCCCGCCCGTTTCCGAGCCCGCGCGATGACCCTGTACGGAGGGACGATCCGGGCTGGCCGAGTGGTCGGCCCGGCGGTCGGGGCCGCCACCATCCTGGTCTGGGACCTGCGGGCCGCCTTCGTGGTGCACCTGCTCGCCGCCGCGGTCAGCCTGGTCACGGTGCTGACCTGTGTCCCGCCGGGCACCGCCAGCTCCGGCGCCGGCACCGGGCCGGTGCCCAGCCGGGCCGGCGTGCTGCGTCCGATGCTGCTGGTGGCGGTGGCGGTCATCATCCTGGTTGTCTGCCGGACCAACCGCGATCTGCTGCTGCCGCTGCTCGGACACACGTACGGGCACCCGGCGGCCCTGGTGTCGCTGGTGTTCGCGGTCGGGGCCGGCGCCGAGATCAGCCTGATGCTGGTCGCCGGACCGGTGATGGACCGGTACGGCCGGGCGGCGGTCCTGGTCCCCTGCCTGCTGCTGTGCGCGGCGGCGCTGCTGATGTCGCCGCTGGCGGCGAGCCGGTCGGGCTTCATCACCATGGCGCTGGTCTTCGCTGTCGGCAACGGCCTCGGCTCGGGGATCAACAAGACCCTGAGCGCCGACCTCACTCCGGCCCACCACCGGGCCCACTGGATCGGGCTCTGGAACAGCGTCGTCGGCAGCGGGCGGCTGCTCGGGCCCGGGATCGTCACGGCCGTGGCTGCGCTCGGCGTCGCCGCCGCCGGGCAGGTCACCGGGACCCTGGCTCTGGCCGGGGCGGTCTGGGCCGGCTACTGGGTACCCCGGCTGGTGCCTGGTCCCGGGCGGCGGGAGGCGGCCGGCAGGGTCTCGCGCTAACCCGTCGCGGCGCTCGTCCGAAAGACACCAGAGCGAGCCGGCCAACGGCTGCCCGGCGCCTGGGGCGCGAGACCCGGGTCCCGGAAGCCCACGGGGACTTGCCCGCCGGTGCCGACCCGGTGCCGCGACCCCAGCCCAGCCTGGCCGGGCACCGGGGGCGAGGTGCCCGGTCTGGTCGGAGCCCGACCCCTAGCATGTGGCCGAGAGAAGAGAGGACCAGCATGCCCACGGTTCCCAGCGCCAACCTGGCCGACCACGACTGGTGGCGCCGGGCGGTCGTCTACCAGGTCTACCCGCGCTCCTTCCACGACGCCAACGGTGACGGGACGGGCGACCTGCGCGGGATCAGCGACGCCCTCGGCTACCTGGCCCGGCTCGGGGTGGACGCGGTCTGGATCAGCCCCTGGTACCCCTCGCCCATGGTCGACGGCGGCTACGACGTGGCCGACTACTGTGACATCGACCCCAGCCTCGGAACCCTGGACGACGCCGCCGAGCTGGTCAACGAGGCCCACGGGCTCGGGCTGCGGGTCATGGTCGACCTGGTCCCCAACCACTGCAGCGACCAGCACCCGCTCTTCCAGCAGGCCCTCGCCGCCGGCCCCGGGTCGCCGGAGCGCGAGCTCTTCGTCTTCCGGGACGGCCTCGGGCCCGACGGCAGCCAGCCCCCGACCAACTGGGGCTCGCTCTTCGGGGGGTCGATGTGGCAGCGGGTGACCGAGCCGGACGGCCGCCCGGGCCAGTGGTACTGCCACATGTTCGCCCCCGAGCAGCCGGACTGGAACTGGGCGAGCCCGCGGGTCGCCCAGCTCTTCGACCAGGTGCTGCGGTTCTGGTTCGACCGCGGCGTTGACGGCTTCCGGATCGACGTGGCCGACTCGATGGCCCTCGACCAGTCACTGCCCGACACCGAGCTCGACCCGGCCACCGGCTTCGGCAGCTGGCGCAAGGATGCCGGGGCCCCGTTCTGGGACCAGCCGGGCGTGGAGCAGATCCACCGGCGCTGGCGCCAGATCGCCGACTCCTACGCGGACAGCTTCCTGGGCCCGCGGGTCTTCGTCGCCGAGGCCCACCTGGAGCCGGTCCAGCGGCAGGCCACGTACGTGGCCGAGGGCCGGCTGCACACCACCTTCAACTTCGACCACCTGTGGTGCGAGTGGAGCGCCGCATCCCAGCGGCACATGATCACCCGCACCCTGGCCGCGCACGCCGAGGTCGGCGCGCCCGCCACCTGGGTGATCGGCAACCACGACGTGACCAGGCCGGTCTCTCGGTACGGCAAGCCCGAGACCGGGTGGCGCTTCGACGCCGACGGCCGGGTCGGCGAGGCCCGGTTCTCTGAGGACTTCCGCAGGCTGGCGACCGATGTCGAGCTGGGCCGGCGCCGGGCCCGGGCGGCGGCGCTGCTGATGCTGGCGCTGCCCGGAGTGGCGTACATCTACCAGGGCGAAGAGCTCGGACTGCCGGAGGTCGAGGACCTGCCTGCCGAGGTCCTGCAGGACCCGATCTGGGAGCGCTCCGGGCACACCGAGAAGGGCCGCGACGGCTGCCGGGTCCCGCTGCCGTGGTCCGGCGACGAGCCCCCGTACGGCTTCGGGCCCGGCGGCAGCGTCCCCTGGCTGCCGCAGCCCGACTCGTGGGCCGAGCTGTCGGTCGCCGCCCAGACCGGCGTCCCCGGCAGCCACCTGGAGCTGTACCGGAAGGCCCTGGCCGAGCGGCACGCCAACCCGGCGCTGCGCGGTACGGACCTGACCTGGGACCACACCGACCCCGAGGTGCTGTCGTTCCGGCGTGGGGGCAGCGTGCGCTGCCTGGTGAACTTCGGCCCCCAGCCCGTGCCGCTGCCCGAGGGCACGGTCCTGCTCGCCTCCGCCGATGTCGGCCCCACCGTCCCCCCTGACACCGCGGTCTGGCTCACCACCTGACCGCGCCCGAGGCGGAGGGGCTACCGGCCGTACGATGCCCGGGTGATCCTCCCCTTCGACCCCACGGTGGGGGCGATGGCGCTGGCCACGGTGGCCGCCCTGATCGTCGGCATCTCCAAGACCTCGGTCGGTGGGCTCGGCGCGGTTGCCGTTGCTCTGTTCGCGAACCTGATGCCGGCCAAGGAGTCCACTGCCGCGATCCTGCTGCTGCTGATCATCGGTGACCTGGTGGCGGTGCGGACCTACTACGCCGACACCGACTGGCGGATGCTGCGCCGGCTGCTGCCGGCGGTGCTGCCGGGGATCGTGCTGGGAGCGCTCTTCCTGCGGGTCGTGCCGGAGGCGTCCATGCGGGCAGCACTGGGGCTGATCCTGCTGGTGATGGTCAGCCTGCAGCTGTGGCAGCGGCGGCGGCGCTCCGCCAGCACCGGGGAGCACCAGCTGCACCCGGGCTACGCGGTGCTGACCGGGGTCGGCGCCGGCTTCGCCACCATGGCCGCCAACTCCGCCGGCCCGGTGATGGCGATGTACCTGCTGGCAGCCCGGGTCGACAAGGCCCGTTTCATCGGCACCAGCGCCTGGTACTTCATGCTGGTCAACCTGTCCAAGGTCCCGTTCTCGGCCTTTCTCGGGCTGTACCACGTCTCGACCCTGTGGCTGACCCTGGTGCTGCTGCCGGTGGTGCTGCTCGGAACCTGGCTCGGCCGGCTGCTGGTCCGCCGGCTCAGCCAGACCAGCTTTGAGCGGTTCACCCTGGTCGCCTCCACCCTGGCCGCGGTCTCGCTGCTGGTCCCCCGCTGACCAGGCTTGCGGGCCGTCACCGGTCGCCCCGTACGTACCCGCTCCGCGGGCTCAGCCCAGCGCGTACGGCTGCAGCGCCTGCTTCCACTGCTCCGGCAGCGGCACCGGGCGGCCATGGAGGTCACCGCAGACCACGACCGTGGCGGCGGTGGCGTGCAGCGCACCGCTGAGCGGGTCGACCAGGTCGGAGCAGAAGGTCAGCGAGGTCCGCCCGGCACTCGCCAGCCCTACCCGTACGTGGTAGGGCTCCGGCCGGAACGCCAGCGGCTTGCGGTACTCGACGTCTTGGCGCAGCACCAGCCACACGCACTCGTCCCAGCTCGCCGCGGCCCGGCGCACCTGGTCGTCGCGGGCCGCGAACGTCACCCGAGCCTGCTGGATGTACTCGAAGAAGCAGACGTTGTTGACGTGCCCGTACGAGTCGATATCAGACCAGCGGACCCGGATCGGGGCCACGAAGGCCCGCTCGGTGACTGGCAGGCGGGCCAGCCCCCGCAGCGGCTCGGCCGGCTCCAGCTGGTCGCAGAACCAGGCCCGCTCGGCCGGGCTGAGCCGCCGGACCCGCTGCTCGCTGAGGTCGTACGGGCAGAGCCGGGTCCGGGCCCGGGCACACAGCCGCCCCTGGTGGTGCAGCTCGTAGCCCAGGTCGACCTGGGCCCCGCCGCAGCCCAGGACCGCCACGTCGACCAGCACCGGCTCGTCGTCGTACTCGAGCAGGGCCAGGTACTCGATCTGGTGCGAGACGACCATCATCCCCCCGCCGAGCAGGTGCTGAACCGGCCCGCCGAGCAGGAAGTCGGCGCGGGCCTCCTGGAGGTAGTCGATGAAGCGGGCGTTGTTCACGTGCCCCTGGGCATCCATGTCCCCCCAGCGCAGGGGCACCACGCAACGGCTACTCATCGGCTGCTCCGGGGTCGGCGACGAACAGCGAGTCGACGATCTCGCGGTGGGCCTCGACCACCTGCCTGCGCCGCACCTTCATGTTGGGGGTCACTGCCCCGTCAGCCACGGTCAGGTCGTGGTCGAGGATCGCGAAGGTCTTCACCGTCTCCCACCGCTCCAGCTTGCTGTTGGCGCGCTTCAGGAACCGCTCGATCGAGGCCCGGACCCGCGGCATCTGCGAAAGCTCGGCGTACGAGGCGCCCGGGAAGCCGTGCCGGTCGCCCCAGCGCCGCAGCAGGTCCGGGTCGAGCACCAGCAGCGCGGCGATGTACTTCTGCCCGTCGCCGACGGCGACCGCCTGCGAGACGTACGGGATGTTGGCGACGATCGCCCCCTCCACCTTCTGCGGCGCCACGTACTTGCCGCCGGAGGTCTTGAGCAGGTCCTTCTTGCGGTCGGTGATCCGCAGGCAGCCGTCGGCGTCGACCTCACCCACGTCACCGGTGTGGAACCAGCCGTCGGGGTCGAGCACCTCGGCGGTCAGGTCGGGCGCGTTGTGGTACCCGCGCATCACCACCGGGCCGCGGACCAGCAACTCGCCGTCCTCGGCGATCCGGTACTCGACTCCCGGGGTCACCGGGCCCACCGTCCCCAGGTGGGGCCTGGCCCAGTGGTCGACGAAGGTGACCGCACTGGTCTCGGTCATCCCGTAGCCCTCGATGATCAGCAGCCCGGCGGCGTAGAACCACTCCTGCACCTGGCGCGACATCTTCGCGGCCCCGGAGACCATGAACCTCATCCGCCCGCCGAGACGCTGCTTGAGCTTCGAGAAGACCAGCCGGTCGGCGATCGCGTACTTGAGCGCCAGCATCGTCGGCATCGGGCGACCTTCGAGCCGGTACGGGATCGACAGCTTGCCCTGGTGGAAGGACCAGGCCGCGATCCGGCCCCTGATCCCCCGCGAGGTAGCGCCGGTCAGCACCGCCACCCGGACCTTCTCGAAGATCCGAGGCGCCCCGCACATCAGGGTCGGGCGGACCTCCCCCAGGTTGTCCACGATCCGGTCCAGCCGGCCGTCGACCGCGGTGGTGAAGCCGACGTAGATCTGGATCACGATCAGGCAGTTGCCGAAGACGTGCGACAGCGGCAGCCACAGGAAGTGCATGTCGTCGGCGCTGACCAGACCCACCGAGTCGACCGCCACCGACAGGTAGGTCCAGGACTGGTGGGTGAGCTCGGCCCCCTTCGGGCGCCCGGTAGTGCCGGAGGTGTAGATCAGGGTCGCCAGGGTGTCGGGGCCGGTGGCGTCGGTCGCCTCCCGTACGCAGTCGGGGTGCTGCTGCAGGTGCTGGCGCCCCCGCTGGAGGAAGTCGTCCCAGGTCAGCACCCGCTCGCCGTCGCCTTCCCCGTCGAAGACCACGATCGTGGCCACCTGCTGGTCCAGCTCAGTATGGGCCGTGACCTTGGCGACCTGGTCGGCGTTCTCGGCGAAGACCACCTTCGCCTGGGAGTCGCTGAGGATGAAGGCCACGTCCTCGTGCGTGGTGTTGGGGTAGATGGTGGTCACCGCCCCGCCGGCCAGGTTCGTCCCGTAGCAGGCCAGGATCCACTCGATCCGGGTGCTGGAGGCGATCGCGCTGCGCTCCTCGTGGCCGAGGCCCAGCGACAGCAGGCCGCCGGCGACGGCCTCGCTGATCTCACCGACCTGCGCCCAGGTGTACGACTGCCAGGCGTCACTGCGGTCCCGGTAGCGGAACGCCTCCCGGCTCCCAGTCAGCTCGACCCGGTTCCGCAGCTGCGCCCCGACCGAGCTCGCACACTGCGACAGGATGGTCTCTTGCACGCCCACAGTTCCAAGCCCCCTCAGCCGTTTGTGTCTCGCAGATTCTGGCAGATCGGGGTTGGCCGGACGACGAGATCCCCACTGCTGGAAGGGCCAAACGTGCACCATGAAGCGGTAGCATCGCGGCGTGGCGGCAGAGGAACCCAGGTGGCTGTCTGCTGAGCAGCAGACAGTGTGGCGGTCCTGGCTGCTGGCCCGGGACCGGATCGAGCGCGTACTGGACGCCGAGCTGCGCCCTCACGGCCTGGACCTGGCCGAGTACGAGATTCTCGTCTGCCTGTCGGAGGCGCCGCAGCGCCAGCTCCGGATGAGCGAGCTCGCCGCGCAGGTCCACCAGTCTCGCTCCCGTCTCACCCACACCATCGGGCGGATGGAGACCGACGCGCTGGTCCGGCGGGAGCGGGCCCCTCGTGACGGGCGGGGCGTGCTGGCCGTGCTCACCAACGAAGGCCTGGACCTGCTGGTGCGGGTGGCGCCGGCCCACGTCGCGTCGGTACGGCGGGTCTTCGTCGATGCTGTCGACCCCGACGACTTCACGGCCGTTGGACGGGCGATGCGGGCGGTGCTGGACACCGAGGCCGAGGCCTGACCCCTGTCCGACGACCGACCCTGCTGGCTAGGGTGAGTCGGTGCGCTCCGACCAGCTGCAGGACTTCCGGTCAGCGCTCGGCTCGGCGGCACCGTGCGTTGATGCCACCACCGCCCAGCGAGCCGCGTACAGCTCGGACGGGTCGGTCTACCGGGTGGTCCCGACGGCCGTGGCCCAGCCCCGTGACACCGACGAGCTGCTGACGGTCCTGGCAGCCGCCCGAGCCGTCCAGCTCCCGGTCACCGCCCGCGGCGCCGGCACCTCGTGCGCCGGGAACGCGGTCGGGGCCGGGCTGGTGATCGACCTGGCCCGGCACCTCAACCAGGTCCTGTTCATTGACGAGCAGACCGCCGTGGTCCAGCCGGGGGTGGTGCAGGAGACCCTGCAGCGAGCGGGGCGGGCGTACCGGCGCCGCTTCGGCCCGGACCCGTCGACCTCGACCCGCTGCACGATCGGCGGGATGGTCGGCAACAACGCCTGCGGCCCGCGAGCGCTGGGGTACGGGACCACCGCCACCAACCTGGTCGATGCCCAGGTGGTGACCGGGACCGGTGAGCCGCTGCGGCTCTCCAGCGCCGCCCAGACCAGCACCGGGGCCCGTCTGATGGGGCTCGTGGCTGAGGCGTCTGACCTGGTCAGCACGGAGTTCGGCCGGTTCGGTCGGCAGGGCTCGGGGTACGCGCTGCAGCACCTGCTGCCGGGCCGGGAGAACCTGGTGGGCTTCTTCGCCGGGACCGAGGGGACCCTCGGGATCGCGACCGAGCTGACGGTCCGGCTGGTGGCTGACCCGCCGCACCGGGTCATGGTGGCGCTGGGCTACCCGACGATGCCCGAGGCGGCGGACGCGGTTCCTGGGCTGCTGCCGTACGCGCCGACCGCGGTGGAGGGGCTGGACCGGCGGATCGTCGAGGTGGTGCGGCGCCGTCGGGGTGGCAGCGCGGTGCCGCCGCTGCCGCGCGGGGACGCCTGGCTCTTCGTCGAGGTCGCCGGCGACGAGCCGGGCGAGGTCCGGTCCCGGGCCGAGCGGCTGCTGGGGGCCTCCGGGTGCCGCGAGGGGTGGCTGGCCGACCCGGCCCAGGCGCCGGCCCTGTGGCGGATTCGCTCCGACGGGGCCGGGCTGGCGGGGCTGGCGCTACCGAGCCCCGCGTACGGCGGCTGGGAGGACGCCTCGGTGCCGCCGGACCGGCTCGGCGCGTACCTGCGTCAGTTCGACGCCCTGCTCACCGAGCACGGCCTGCACGGCCTGCCGTACGGGCACTTCGGCGACGGCTGCGTGCACTGCCGGATCGACTTCCCGCTGACCGCGGACGACGGGCCGGCCCGGTACCGGGCCTTCGTCAGCGACGCGGCCGACCTGATCGCCTCGTACGGGGGCTCGCTGTCGGGCGAGCACGGTGACGGCCGGGCCCGCTCGGCCCTGCTGGACCGGATCTACTCCCCCGCCGCCCTGGACCTGTTTGCCCAGGTGAAGTCGCTGCTCGACCCCGAGAACCTGCTGAACCCGGGGATCCTGGTCGACCCGGCGCCGGTGGAGGCCGAGATCCGGGAGTCAGGGCGCCGCGGATCGCCGCTGTCGGTCTCGGAGCCGGACCTCGCGGCCGCGGTCCACCGCTGTACGGGGGTCGGCGCGTGTGTCGCGGTGCCTTCCCCCGGGGCCCTGATGTGCCCCACTTACCAGGCCACTCACGAGGAGCGCTGCTCCACCCGCGGTCGGGCCCGGACGCTGCAGGAGATGGTGAACGGCGACCTGGTGACCGGCGGCTGGCGGGCCCGGGAGGTGCAGGAGGCGCTCGACCTGTGCCTGGCCTGCAAGGGCTGCCGCCGGGACTGCCCGACCGGGACCGACATGGCCTGGTACAAGTCTCAGGTCCTCGACCACGCCTATGCCGGCCGGCTGCGGCCGCGGCAGCACTACAGCCTGGGCTGGCTGCCGCGCTGGACTCGGCTGGTGGGCCGGGTGCCGGGTCTGGGGCGGCTGGCGAACCTGGCGCTGAGCCTGCCAGGGGTGGTGCACCTGGCCCGGTTCGCGGCCGGGGTCGACCAGCGCCGACCGCTGCCCCGCTTCGCCCGCTGCCCGAACCACCAGGCGGTCGAGCTCGACCTGCAGGCCCCGGGCCACCCGGTGGTGGTCTGGGTGGACTCCTTCACCGACGCCTTCGAGGGCACCGCGGTCGAGGCCCTGGTCGGGGTGCTGCGGGCAGCTGGGTATGCGCCGCGCTTCCTCGGAGGCGGTGCCTGCTGCGGGCTGACCTGGATCACCACTGGCCAGCTCGACGGCGCCCGGGCCCGGCTGCGGCAGGCGGTCGAGCTCCTGCACCCGGTGGTCGCCAGCGGGGTGCCGGTGGTCGGGATGGAGCCGTCGTGCACGGCGGTCTGGCGCAGCGACGCCCTTGAGCTGCTGAACGGCGACCCCCGGGTGGCTGAGGTGGCGGCCGGGGTCCGTACTCTGGCCGAGCTGCTGACCCAGACCGAGGGCTGGCAGCCGCCGGACCTCAGTGGACGCACGGTTGTGGCTCAGCCGCACTGCCACCATGCCTCGGTGCTGGGCTGGGCCGCCGACCAGCAGGTGCTCGACGCGACCGGTGCCACCGTGGTCACCGTCGGCGGCTGCTGCGGCCTGGCGGGGAGCTTCGGGGTCGAGCAGGGCCACTACGCGATGTCGCTGCAGGTGGCCGAGAACGAGCTGCTGCCGGCCCTGCGGGCCGTCGGCCCGGAAGCGGTCGTCGTGGCCGACGGCTTCTCCTGCCGCAAGCAGGTCAGTGACCTCACCGGGCGGCAGGCGCAGACCCTGGCCCAGCTGCTGCGCGGCTAGGTCTCCCCGAGCAGGCCACCGGGCCGTGGGCTGGTTGCCCAGCAGCCGGCTCCAGAGCCCCGTCAGGCTTCGAGCAGGTCGGGGCCTGCGGCACGGCCGGATGCCGGCTCAGCGGGTGAGCTTGCGGTGGGTGGCCCGGTGCGGCCGGGCCGCCTCGGCGCCCAGCCGGGCGACCTTGTTCTCCTCGTAGTCGGCGAAGTTGCCCTCGTACCAGAACCACTGCGCGGGGTTCTCCTGGTCGCCCTCCCAGGCCAGGATGTGGGTCGCCACCCGGTCGAGGAACCACCGGTCGTGGGAGATCACCACGGCGCAGCCCGGGAACTCCAGCAGCGCGTCCTCCAGGGACTGGAGGGTCTCGACGTCGAGGTCGTTGGTCGGCTCGTCGAGCAGGATCACGTTGCCGCCCTGCTTCAGGGTGAGGGCCAGGTTGAGCCGGTTCCGCTCTCCGCCCGAGAGCACCCCGGCCAGCTTCTGCTGGTCGGGGCCCTTGAAGCCGAACGACGCCACGTACGCCCGCGACGGCATCTCAAAGCTGCCGACCTTGACGTGGTCGAGGCCGTCCGAGACCACCTCCCAGACGTTCTTGCTGGGGTCCAGACCGGCCCGACCCTGGTCGACATAGCTGAAGGTGACCGTCTGGCCGACCTTGATCTCGCCCGCGTCGGGCTCCTGCTCGCCGACCAGCATCGTGAACAGGGTGGTCTTGCCAACCCCGTTAGGGCCGATCACGCCGACGATCCCGGCCCGGGGCAGGGTGAACGAGAGGTCATCGATCAGCACCCGGTCGCCGAAGCCCTTGGTGAGGTGGTTGGCGGCGATGACGTCTGAGCCCAGCCGCGGGCCGGCCGGGATGTTGATCTCGGCCAGGTCCAGCGCCCGGCTCCGCTCGGCCTCGGCCGCCAGCTCCTCGTACCGGGCCAGACGAGCCCGGTTCTTCGCCTGCCGGGCCTTCGGGTTCTGGCGCACCCACTCCAGCTCGCGCTCCAGGATCTTGGCCCGCTTGGCGTCCTTCTTGCCCTCGATCTGGAGCCGGGACTTCTTGGTCTCCAGGTACGTCGAGTAGTTGCCCTCGTACGGGTGGAGCTTGCCGCGGTCGACCTCGCAGATCCAGCCGGCGACGTTGTCCAGGAAGTACCGGTCGTGGGTGACGGCCAGCACCGCGCCCGGGTAGCTCTTGAGGTGGCCCTCGAGCCAGTTCACGCTCTCGGCGTCGAGGTGGTTGGTGGGCTCGTCGAGCAGCAGCAGGTCGGGCTGCTGCAGCAGCAGCTTGCACAGCGCCACCCGGCGCCGCTCGCCGCCGGAGAGCACGTCGACGACCTGGTCCGGGTCGGGGCAGCGCAGCGCGTCCATGGCCTGCTCCAGCTGGGAGTCGAGGTCCCAGGCGTTGCGGTGGTCGAGCTGCTCCTGCAGCTCGCCGGCCTCAGCCATCAGTGCGGCGTCGTCGTCGCCCCCCATCAGGCCCCAGATCTCGTTGAACCGGTCGACCATCGCCTTGGTCTCGGCGACCGCCTCCTGAACGTTCTCCAGCACGGTCTTGCCATCGGTCAGCGGCGGCTCCTGGAGCAGGATCCCGACGGTGGCCTCCTTGGCCAGCACCACGTCGCCGTTGTTGGGCTTCTCCAGCCCGGCCATGATCTTCAGCAGGGTGGACTTGCCGGCGCCGTTCGGCCCGACCACACCGATCTTGGCGTCCGGAAAGAACGACATCGTGACGTTGTCGAGGACCAGCTTCTCCCCGAGGGTCTTGCGGACGTTGTGCATCGTGAAGATGAACTCAGCCATGGATGTGGGCGCTCCTCGTGCCTGTGGGTCGGTGGACCGGGCCTGGGGCTCAGCGGTCGGACGGTGGACCATAGTAGTGCCCGCCCGGCCCTCCGCTCTCGTCGTCGCCCCGGGGGCGGTGGCCCGGGCGCTCCGGCTCCCCCACCGTCCGGCCGTGGGCCCCCGCGGCGTAGCCTTCCGCGCATGTCCAGCGAGGTGCCTGCCCAGTCGCCACGGTGGAGTCGCTGGCTGCCGGGTCTGGCGGTCCTGCTCGGCTACCGGCGGGCCTGGCTGCGGGGCGACCTGCTGGCCGGGGTGACGGTCGCCGCCTACCTGGTGCCGCAGGTGATGGCGTACGCGGCGGTTGCCGGGCTGCCGGCCAAGGTCGGGCTGGTGGCCTGCATCGGGCCGTTCCTGGCGTACGCCCTGCTGGGCAGCTCGCGCCAGCTCTCGGTCGGGCCCGAGTCGACGGTGGCGCTGATGACCGCCGCCGGTGTGGGGGCGATGACCGGGGTCGTCGGCCAGGACCGGTACGGCGAGGTGGCGGCCCTGCTGGCGGTCAGCGTCGGCCTGCTCTGCCTGCTCGGCTTTGTCGGCCGGCTGGGCTTTCTGGCCACGTTCCTGTCCCGCCCGGTGCTGATCGGCTACCTGACCGGAGTGTCGGTGCTGATGGTGGTCAGCCAGCTCGACACCAGCCTCGGTATCACGGTCACCGGTGGGAGCACCTGTCAGGAGCTGGTCAGCCTGGCCCGGGCCCTGCCTCAGGCTCACCTGCCGACGGCGCTGCTGGCTGGCTCGGTGCTGGCCGCGCTGCTGGTGCTGCGCCGGCTAGCCCCGTCCTGGCCTGGGCCGCTGCTGGTGATGGTGGTCGCCACGGTGGTGGTCTGGCTGGTCGGGGCCCAGCGGCTCGGGATCGCCCTGATCGGCTCGGTGCCGCCTGGGCTCCCGGCCCCGCGGGTCCCCAGCGCCGAGGGTGTCCCGCTGGCGCTCCTGGTCCCAGCCGCTGCCGGGATCGCCCTCGTGGCCTACTCCGACAACATCCTCAACGGCCGGGCCTTCGCCGACTCTGACCAGGACCGCCTCGACCCGACCCAGGAGTTCCTGGCGCTCGGCGCGGCCAACCTGGCGGCCGGCCTCAGCCAGGGCTTCCCGGTGAGCAGCAGCAGCTCGCGGACCGCGCTCGGTGACGCCGTGGGCAGCCGGACCCAGCTCCACTCCCTGGTGGCGATCGGCGGGATCCTGGCCACTGTCTTCCTGCTCAACGACGTCCTGGCCCAGTTCCCGGCCGCGGCCCTGGCAGCGGTGGTGGTCTATGCCGCGACCGGCCTGATCGACATCGGGCAGTGGCGCCGGGTGGCCCGGTTCCGGACCTCAGAGGCGGTCCTGGCCGGGGTCACCGCCCTGGTTGTGGTCTTCGCCGGGGTGCTCACCGGGATCGCGATCGCGGTCGGGCTGTCGGTGCTGGACCTGCTGCGGCGGATGGCCCGCCCGCACGACGGGATCCTGGGCTATGTTCCCGGGCTGGCCGGGATGCACGACGTTGACGACTACCCGACCGCCGACCAGGCGCCCGGGATCGTCGTCTACCGGTACGACTGCCCGCTCTTCTTCGCCAACGCCGATGACTTCCTGTGCCGGGCCACGCGGGCCGCGACCGAGGCGCCTGGGCCGGTGCACTGGTTCCTGCTCAATGCCGAGGCGATCGTTGAGATCGACCTGACCGCCGTGGACGCCCTGGACCGGCTCCGCCTGGAGCTGGAGGACCGCGGGATTCTCTTCGCCATGGCCCGGGTCAAGCAGGACCTGCGCCAGCAGCTGGAGGCAGCCGGCTTCGTCGAGCAGGTCGGGGCAGACCTCATCTTCCCGACCCTGCCCACGGCGATGGCCGCCTACGCCAGCTGGCTGCGCCACCACCTCGATGCCTACCCCGACCTTCCTCCCGGGGTAGCCCTGCCGCCGCTGCCGCCGGCCAGCCCCCGGACCCCCGGCAACGGACAGTCCTCCGCTCCCGGCGCCCCCGGGGACCAGCCGTCGCCCACCTGACCCCCGGGGCAGCCCGCGCCCAGCACGAGGTCTCGCCACGGCCCAGCAGGCTGGTGCCGCCGTCAGCAGCGACCGGCCCCGTCACGCGGCGCCTCAGCGCTGCTGAGTCTCCTGCCGGAGCAGCAGCCGAGTCAGCCGATCCGCCGCAGAGCCGCCTGAGCCTGCTCGCGACGCCTCAGCTCGGCGCTGACCGGGCCCACCACGTACTCCTGGGTGACCTGGGAGATCGCTGTGGTGAGCACCCGCTCGGCCCGAGCGGCGTGGGTCCGGGCGCCGATCTCGACGCCGACCCGGCTGAGCAGCGCGATCAGCAGCCCAGCGACCAGCCCACCCAGCGCCAGCACCGTCGGCAGCCCCAGCCGGCCCACCTGCGGCACCGGTAGCGCCGGCAGCGCCAGGTAGGTCACCAGCAGCAGGTTCACCAGCAGCCAGCCGGCCCCGACCAGCATCGCCAGCACCACCAGCCACTGCAGCACCCGGACCAGGGCCCACCAGCCGTTGCCGCGGTCGGTGGCCAGGTCAGCGGTGGCGACCGCCCGGTCCAGGTGGTCGGGCAGCAGCGTCTCCTCACTCCGGGCAGCGGCCGCGACCGCGTCCTGCCAGCCCCGCGGCAGCGGCTCGGCCGTGTCGCTGGCCAGCGCCCGTACAGCGCTGTCGACCCGGGCCTTGGTGACCCCTTGCGCCACTGGCACCGAGGTCCGGTTCACCCGGGCCGGCTCGATCGCCTGCCGCTTGCGGGCTGAGAGCCCGTCGAGGTGCAGGGTCCGCAGCGGGTCGGGCCGGAGCCTCGCCAGCCAGGCCACCAGCGGCCAGCCGGTGGCCAGCCCGCCCCGGTGCCGCCAGGACTTCTTGACCGCCTCGACCACCACCGGCACCCCGGCAGCGACCGCCAGGGTCTGGTTGAGGTGGCGGACCCGCTGCTTGGGTACGTCCTTCACCTCGGCGTCGCCGATCTGGGGACGCAGCGCCTGGGCCGCGCCGGTGATGTCGGCGGAGAGCCGCTTCGCAGCGGTCTGCTTGCTGGCCAGCAGGGCCTGCAGGGCGGCCCGCAGCTCGTCGACGCCCTCGCCGGTGGATGCTGACACCGCCAGCAGCCGGGCCTGCTCCAGGCCCTCGTCGTCGAGCAGCCGGCGCAGGTCGGCCAGCATCCGGGGCCGCTCCCGCTCGGCTACCCGGTCGACCTGGTTCAGCACCACCAGCATCACCTCGGCGTGCGCGGCCAGCGGCTTCAGGTAGCCGTCGTGGAGGGCGGCATCGGCGTACTTCTGCGGGTCGACGACCCAGACGAGCTGGTCGACCAGCCGCACCATCCGGTCCACGATCTCGCGGTGCTGCTGCTGGGTGGAGTCGTGGTCGGGCAGGTCCAGCAGCACCAGCCCGTCCATCTCGGGCGCCCCGGTCACCAGGTGCCGGCGTGGTACGTCCAGCCAGTCCAGCAGCGCCATCTGCTCGTCACCGAAGCTGGCCGCCATCGCCGCCGACGTGGTCGGTCGCCGTACCCCCGGCTCGGCCAGGGTAGTCTTCGAGACCGCGTTGAACAGGCTCGACTTGCCCGAGCCGGTGGCCCCGGCGATGGCGACGACCGTGGTGTCGCCGGAAAACGCAAGCCGCTTGTCGACATGGGCGAGAACCGCCTCGACCTGCGCCTCGACCTGCGGGTCGATCCGGCCTTGGGCCTGCTGCGCCGCCTCCTTCAGCGCGGCCAGGCGCTGCGGCAGCGGGGCTGTCGAACGTGCCATCGGCTACTCTCCCCGCTCCAGGACCTCGGCCTCGACCACCTCGGCGTCGGGGTCGTCCACCCGCTCCAGGGTCACCGCCCGCCGCTGCGGGCCGGTCTCCAGGGCCGGGCCGGTCTCGGGCTGCAGCGCCAGCCGGTGCAGCTCCTGGTCGCGCATCTGCTCCACCTGCCCGGCCGCGGCGCGGACCCGCTCCGCCTGGTCGGCGGAGACCTGAACGGAGTCCAGTGCGGCGTGGAAGCGGGCCAGCTCGGCGCTCAGCAGACCTTCGACACGGGCGTCGAGGTCCTTCTTGGCACGGGTGGTGAGCCTGCGCACGGCGTCCTCACCGAAGACCGCCTCCAGCACCCGCTGCGCCAGCAGCGCGGTCCCGCCAGCGACCCCGACCTCGGCGCCCACCAGCCCGCCGGTCTGGGAGAAGACCAGCAGCATCAGTGCCACCCCGATCCCGTTCACCCCGAAGGCCGCGACCCGGGCCTGGGTCCGCTTGCCGCGGCCCTCGTCGCCGACGAGGTCCAGCACATCGCCCTGCCACTCCCGGATCGCCCGAGCCGCCCGGAGCGGGTAGTCAGCCGACGTCCGCCGCAGCTCACCACCGGCCTGCTCCAGCAGGGCCCGGCCAGCCGGGTTCGCCCGCCAGGCCACCTCAGAGCGCTCCGCGGCCTTCTCGCCCTCCTCGCGCAGCAGCGCCTCCAGCCCGGAGCCGACCGCCACCTCGACCTTGTCAGCGCCCTTCGGGACCCCCCGCAGCGCCGCCCAGACCCGGTCCCGGAACCAGCCGATCCGCTGCTCGAAGGTCCGGAAGAAGTCGCTGGTGCCGACGAAGTCGTGCCAGCGTCCCAGCACCTCCCCGCGCAGCAGGGTGCCGTCCTGGGTCTGCACCTGCACGGCGCGGACCGCCTCCGCGTACGAGGCACTCGCGTCGGCGCGCAGCTGGTCCAGCACCGAGACCTGGTCGTCGACGGCCTGAGCCACGTCCGGTGCCTGGCGCAGCAGCGACCCGATCGCCCCGTCCAGGGTCTGCATCACCACCCGCGCCCGGGTGTGCTGGTCGGCGGCCAGCGCAGCCAGCCAGCTCCGGATCGGGGAGACAGCGGTGTCGGGCAGCATCCCGTCGGCGTCGACGGTGGTCTCGGGGACCGCGAACAGCGGCGAGTCCGCCAGGCCCCGTTCGGTCATCATCTGCCCCAGGTGGGGTGGGACCTCAGCCATCGCGGCCGGCGGCACCCGGTCCACCACCACCGCCACCGCGGCGCTGCGCTCCACCGCGGCCGCCAGGTAGTCCCAGGGCACCGCGTCGGCGTACCGGGCCGCGGAGGTGACGAAGAGCCACAGGTCGGCCGCGGCCAGCAGCTGCGCGGCCAGCGTGCGGTTCTCCTCTACGACCGAGTCGATGTCGGGGGCGTCGAGAATCGCCAGGCCCTGCGGGATCGTCGGCTCGGCCACCAGCTGCAGCGAGCGGGTGTCGTGGCTCGCCACCTGAGACCGGATCAGGCCCGGCAGAACCCGGTCGTCGGTGAACCAGCGGGTGTCGTCGGGATGGTGCACCAGCACCGGCGACCTGGTGGTCGGCCGGATCACCCCGGGGCGGGTGACCGCGCGCCTGATCAGCGAGTTCACCAGGGTCGACTTGCCGGCACCGGTGGAGCCGCCCACGACCGTCAGCAGCGGCGCCTCGATCTGCTGCAGCCGGGGCAGGACGTAGTCGTCGAGCTGCTTGGCCAGCGCCCGGGCGGTCAGGCCCCGCTGCGCCGCGTCTGGCAGCGGCAGGGGCAGCCGTACGGAGACCAGCGAGTCCCTCAGCTCGCTCAGTGCTGCTACCAGCGGACTCGCCATCTGTCTCCTCAGCCTCTGGGGGGCCCCCAGCTAGGGTCGACGACCGAGTAGGTCGAACCGCTCGATCGTAGCGGCGCAGCCGCCGGGCTGGGGGCCGGAAGCTGTCCGCCCAGGCCGGCCGGGCCCGGGTAGGCCGCCGGGCTCCAGCGGGAGACCTTGCCGGGCCGGCGCCACGGCCAGTACAGCCGGCGCCCGGTGGGGTCGTCGAGGGCGCCCTGCGCGCGCAGCTCGCGGACCTGCGCCAAGAGCTCGCGCTCCCGCCACAGCCCGGCCGCGTCGACAATCCCCCGGGTGATCGCGTCCCGCAGGTAGGCCAGCTCGGTCAGGGTCCGGACCAGCCTGAAGGTAGCGACCACGTTGCCCCACCACAGCGAGACCACGACCAGCCGGACCCTGCGAGCCAGCTTGGTGAACCGCATCGGGTACTCCGGGGGCAGCCAGCCCATGACGACGTAGTCCGCCAGCCGCTGCCGGATCAGCCGGCCTTCCCGGATCACCTGGTACACGGCGTGACCCACGGCCACCACCACCATGGGCAGCGCCACCGTGAAGTACAGCATCCGCTGCTGCTGCTCGTTGGCCAGGCTGGCGACGGTGTTGAAGACCATGTGCAGCAGGGCCGCCCCCAGGTAGCCCGCCAGGGGCGCCAGCACCCGGACCACCTTGCTGCGTGACCGGACCGCGATCGCGACCCCGAGCCCGGTCAGCGAGGTGAACAGGGGGTGGCCGAAGCTGGTCCACACCCCCCGCAGCTGCACCAGCTGCTGGACCGCTGCCTCCACATCGCCCGTGTTCTGTGCGTACGACCCGTACACGATCCCGCGGGCGTAGTAGATGATGTTCTCGCAGAAGGCGAAGCCCACGGCCGACAGCCCGGCCAGGCTGATGGTGCTCAGCTTGCTGGTCAGCCGCTGACGGTCCAGGAAGGCGACCAGGAACAGCACGCTGGCCTTGAAGGCCTCCTCGACGAAGGGGGCGATGTAGATCGCGGCCCGGGCTCCGGCCAGCTGGTTGCCGTTGTCGTCCAGGGAGAGCCGCTCGGCGGCCCAGGAGTTGACCACCAGCGACAAGTACGTGGCAACCGAGGCCCCCCAGCCGACCGCCAGGAACCACAGCAGCAGCCGCTGAGGCCGCCACCGGTCAACCGCCAGGAAGACCAGGGTCCAGACCACGAGCGTGGGCAGCGCGTACCTGGCCGCCGCCCACAGCGCATCACCGTTCAGCCCCGGGATCGTGCCGCCCTCCACCTCCCGGTCGGGGCTGACGATCGCGTACTCCCGAGCCAGAGTGGCCGCATAGAGCAGCACCAGCACCAGGCTCGTCCACAGCCACCGGCTGCGCAGCAGGCGCTCCTGCCAGGAGCCGTGCTGGGCGGCGACACCGGAGAGGCGCCGGTATCGGTCAATCCCCGGCACATCGGTCCGGACAGCATCAGCCATGCCTGCCAGGGTACTGGCGGGCGGTGACAGTCCGCTCCGCCGTGACTGTGGTGGGCGCCCCAGGGAGGACTCGAACCTCCGACCGTCGGATTAGAAGTCCGCTGCTCTGTCCAGCTGAGCTACAAGGGCCGGTCGTGGCGTCAGTGTACGCACCTCAGACGGCGGCTCCCTTGCTGCGCTCTGGTCACGCTCTGGGACCGCCGCTGCAGGCCGCAGGCCGGCAGTAGGCTCCCGGTCGAGATGAGCAGCCCGTCGCCAGCCTGGGGGCGGATCGCCGTGTCCGCGTACGGGCCGACCGGGCTGGCCTCGCTCGGCGCCGGCGCCATCGCCCCACTGATCGCCTTGTCGGCGCGCGACCTGGGTGCCTCGTACGGGCTGGCCGCCTTCATCACCGCCCTGCTCGGGACCGGGCAGCTGGCCGGTGACATTCCGGCCGGTCTGCTGGCGCAGCGGCTCGGAGAGCGCTGGGCGATCGTGATCGCCTGCGTGGTTGAGTCCGCTGCCTTGCTGGCCGCGTACCGGAGCCACTCGCTGACCACCCTGTCGGTGGCGGTGCTGGTGGTCGGGATGTCGGCCGCGGTCTTCGGACTGGCCCGGCAGACCTACCTCACCGAGGCGGCGCCGCTGCGCTACCGGGCCCGGGCCCTGTCCACCCTGGGCGGGGTGTACCGGACCGGAGCCCTGATCGGGCCCCTGGCGGGCGCGGCCATCGTGTCCCGCCACGGCCTGCCCGCGGCGTACGGCTTCGCGGCCCTGGTCAGCCTGCTGGCGGGGGCGATCTCCCTGGGCCTGCCAGACCTGCCCGGGGACCGGGCCGGCCGGCAGGCGGGGCGGCAGCGGCTGCTTCGGGTGCTGCGGCGCCACGCCCGCACGTACGCCACGCAGGGGGTGGGGGCGCTGGCGATGACGCTGGTCCGCTCCGCGCGGCAGGCGGTCATCCCGCTCTGGTGCGCCTGGAACGGGCTGTCAGCGGCCCACACCTCGCTGATCTATGCCTTGTCGATGAGCTTCGACGTGGCGCTGTTCTTCGTCGGCGGGATCCTCATGGACCGTTTCGGCCGGCTCTGGGTGTCGGCGCCGTGCCTGGTGGTGATGGGGACTGCGATGATCCTGCTGCCGCTGAGCCACAGCACCGCCGAGATCGCGCTGGCCGCCAGCCTGCTCGGCCTGGGCAACGGGGTGTCAGCAGGTGTGGTGATGACGATCGGCTCGGACGCCTCCCCCAGCGAGGCCCGGACCACGTTCCTGGCCGGCTGGCGGCTGATGTCTGACGGCGGGAGCATGCTCGGCCCGGTCGTGATCTCGGCGATCAGCGCGGTGGCGCCGCTGGCGGTGGCACCGGTGGCGGTCGGGGTGCTGGGGCTGGGTGGGGCGGCCTGGCTGGTGAAGTGGCTGCCGCGGCGGCCGGTGGCCTGAGCGGTCAGTCCTCGGGCTCGGCCAGGCTGCTGGTGACCCCCCCCAGGCTAGAGCAGCCTCCCCACCGGCTGGTCCGGCCCTCAGCCCCGGACGGCCCGAGCCCGTCGTTCCGTTACGCTGCCCGGGTGGAGAATCTCGTCTGGGTCGACTGTGAGATGACCGGGCTGGACCTGGCCAAGGACGCGCTGATCGAGGTAGCGGTGCTGGTCACCGACGCCGAGCTGAACGTCCTGGGCGACGGCGTCGACGTCATCATCCGGCCCCCGGCCGAGGCCCTGGCCCAGATGGACCAGTTCGTCACTCAGATGCACCAGACCTCCGGCCTGCTGCCGCTGCTGGAGTCTGGAGTGAGCCTGGCCGAGGCGGAGCAGCAGGTGATGGCGTACGTCACCGAGCACGTCCCCGAGGCCGCCAAGGTCCCGCTGGCCGGCAACACGATCGGCACCGACCGGGCCTTCCTGGCCCGGGACCTGCCGACCTTCGAGTCGCACGTCCACTACCGCAACGTCGACGTCTCCAGCCTCAAGGAGCTCGCCAAGCGCTGGTACCCGCGGGTCTACTTCGGCACCCCGGCCAAGTCGGGCAACCACCGGGCGCTGGCCGACATCCAGGAGTCGATCGAGGAGCTGCGCTACTACCGGGAGGCGATGCTGGTGCCCGCCCCCGGCCCGACCCGCGACGAGCTGGCCGAGATTGCTGCCCGGCACCAGGGTGCCCTCACCGGGGCTACCGTCGCCGCCCGTCAGGAGGCTGAGCCGGCCCCGTCGGCCTGACGACCGGGTTACCGGGTGGTTGCTGCGGCCGCCGTCCGCTAGCATGAGCACCGCACCGGCGGTCACGCCGTACGGGCACGGTGGGTATAGCTCAGCTGGTAGAGCATCTGGTTGTGGTCCAGAGGGTCGCGGGTTCGAGTCCCGTTACTCACCCCAAGCCGTCGACTCGGTCGGCCTACTTCACTACCCCTCAGACCTTGTCCGCCCCTGAGCTCGTCAGTGAGCCTCCGTGTCCGTCACAATGACGGTATGGGTTTGGACCTCTCCACACCGCAGCCGCGGCATCAACCTCCCTTGTCAGCACGGGTCCGTATGGGAGGCGCACTGGCTGCCGGGAGCGCTGCTGGGCTAGCGTCACGCCTGGCCGGCCGGGGTTCGGGGACCTCGATCCGGGGCAAGCTGCTGCTGAAGCTGGCGCCGGACGCGCTAGCCCACCTGCTGCCCGGGCGGACCATCGCCTGCGTCTCCGGGACCAACGGCAAGACGACCACCACCCACCTGCTGACCGCGGCCCTGCGGGCCTGCCTGCCCGACCACCACCGGGTAGTCACCAACGCCGACGGGGCGAACCTGCACCACGGGATCGCCTCGGCACTGGCGATGGCGCCGAAGGCCGACGTGGCGATCCTGGAGACCGACGAGCGGGTGGTGCCCGACGTGGTCCGGCTGGGCCACCCGGCGGTGCTGGTGCTGCTCAACTTCTCCCGCGACCAGATGGACCGCCACCACGAGATCAAGGCCCTGGGTCGGGGCTGGCGCCAGGCCCTCGAGGCAGCCGGTGCGGACGGCCCGGTCGTGGTCGCCAACGCCGACGACCCGCTGATCGTGTGGGCGGCGCAGCCGGCCAGGCGGGTGGTCTGGGTCGACACCAGCACCACCTGGACCGACGACGCGACTCTGTGCCCCGAGTGCGGCACGGTGCTGCGGCGGTCCCCTGGCCCAGACGGGGTCAGCCGCTGGGTCTGCCCGACCGGCGACCTGGCCCAGCCGCCCGCCTCGTACGCGGTCGACGGCAACGGCGTGCTCAACGACCAGGGCGAGCGCTGGGAGCTCAACCTGCAGGTCCCCGGCAGCTTCAACATCTCCAATGCCGCCTGCGCCCTGGCCGCCGCTGTCGAGCTGGGCGTCGACCCTGACACTGCGGTCCGCGCGATGCGTACGGTGACCTCCCCCGCCGGCCGGTACGCCACCACGAGCTTCGGCAGCACCACGGCCCGGCTGCTGCTGGCCAAGAACCCAGCCGGGTGGGCCGGGTCGCTGCCGCTGGCCACCAGCCAGACCGTGGTCCTGGCGATCGACTCTGCCGCCGCCGACGGCCGCGACGTCTCCTGGCTGTGGGACGTCGACTACGAGCAGCTCGCCGGCCGGCACGTGGTCGCCACCGGCCCGCGCGCCCAGGACCTCTCAGTCCGGCTCCTCTACGCCGGCGTCGAGCACACCGTCGTCCCGGACCTCGCCGAGGCCGTGGCCGACCACAGCGAGCCCGTCGACGTGATCGCCACGTACACCCCGTTCCAGCGGCTGCGCAAGCTCGGAGGCCTGGTATGAGCGTCCAGATTGTCCTGATCTACCAGTCCCTGCTCGGGATCTACGGTGACCGTGGCAACGCTGCAGTGCTGCGGCAGCGGCTGCAGTGGCGCGGCATCGACGCCCACGTCACCGTGGTCGAGCCCGGCGACACGCTGCCGGCTGACGCCCAGGTCTACCTGCTCGGCGGCGGGGAGGACCAGGCTCAGGTGTCGGCGGTGACAGCCCTGCGCAAGGACGGCAACCTGTTCCGGGCCCTGGACCGGGGCGCGGCCCTGTTCGCGGTCTGCGCCGGGTACCAGATCTGCGGCACCAGCTTCACCACCGGCGACAACGACGACGTGGTGCAGGGCCTGGGGCTGCTCGACATCGAGACCCGCCGGGGCCCGAAGCGGGCCGTGGGCGAGATCCTCACCCGGTGGACCCGCCGCGACGGCAGGACCTCCCTGATCACCGGCTTCGAGAACCACGGTGGGCTCACCACGCTCGGCCGGCAGGCCCAGCCGCTGGCGGTGGTGGAGCGGGGAACCGGCAACGGTGACGGCACCGAGGGCGCCCAGGCCGGCCGGATCATCGGCACCTACCCGCACGGCCCGGTGCTGGCCCGCAACCCGGACCTGGCCGACCACGTCCTGGAGCTGGCCCTGGGCCAGAGGCTGGCCCCGCTGAGCCACCCCGAGATCCAGGAGCTGCGCCGGCAGCGGGTCAAGGCCGTACGCCCTGACCTGGTGGACGCCGTGTGACCTGGCCGGTGCCGCCGGGAGCGGCTCCCGGCGGCACCGGCGCGGCACGGTCTGGTACGGCGCTGAACCGGGCGGCTCGGCTGCCCAGGGCTGAGATCAGCCGGTGTAGGACGTGTCCTTGCCGCCGTTGCGCAGCACCAGGGTCTGAGTCGACAGCCGGAACCCGGTCTGGTCGCCCCGCGAGCAGCTGATGCCACCAGACTGGCTGATCTGGCACCTGGTCTGCCCGACCACGGCAGTCGTCCCGTACGGCAGCACCGGAGCCAGGCTGCCGTTGGCGGCGGTCCGGGTCTCAAACCGGCTCGGGTCGTACCAGGAGGTGTAGCGCTTGCCGTCAGACCCCGACAGGTCCAGCTCGGTGAACCCCTGCCCGTTGCAGTACGTGGTCGCCCCCTCAGAGCCGATGAAGACGACGCCGTAGTCGGAGGACCAGGGCACTGTGCCGTTCACCGACTCGCAGCGGTGCTTCGGCCCCCAGACCGCCTTCACGGTCAGGTGGCACTCGACTCCGTCCGGGGCCCGGGTGCCGCCCATCACGCACTCGATGGCTCCGCTCGGCGACACGAAGGCCAGTGCTGAGCCGCTGACCTCAGCCGGTGGGCTGAGCCGCGGGCTGGTAGGTGCGGAAGCACTCTGCTTACTGGAGGCCCGAGACGTCGCGGCGGTCGCTGGTGCGGACGCCGACGGCTCCGGGGTGAGCGTGGGCACGGAGCTCTCGCTAGCTTCAGTGGCCGCCGTCACGGTCGCCGGCACCTGCGCTGGGGTCCCGGCCAGCCCGCCACTGGTCAGCCGACCACCGAGGTAGCCGACGGCGCCGAGCACCGGCACCATCACCGCCGCCACGAGCAGCCAGCCCCGCCGGCGACGTCCTTGCTCCGCGGCCGCCACGATCTCGTCGTACCGGTCCGGGACGGGCGTCCGGTCCGCCTCGGCCTGAAGACCCTGCCGCAGTGCGCGGGTCACCTCATCCTCACCGATCTCGTTCCACTCGTTACTCATGACTGCCTCCCCATCAGCTGGCGCAGAACGCTCACGCCCCGGTGGCTGTACGACTTCACGGCGCCGCGGCTGATGCCCAGCGCCTCCGCGATCTCCGCCTCGCTCAGACCGCTGTAGTAGCGCAGCACCAGCACCTCTTGCTGGCGCTGGGGCAGGGTCCGCAGAGCCTCCATCACGGCATCGGCGGTCACTGTCGCAACGACCCGCTCCTCGGGACCGGCGACAGGCGCCGGAGCCGGCTCGGGGTGCTTGGCGACCACGGTCCGGTGCCGGTGCACCGAGCGGCAGCCGTTCACCACCGCCGTCCTCAGATAGCCCGTGACCGGGCCCTTGCTCAGCTTTGCCCGGTTGCGCAGCAGACCGAGCATTGCTTCTTGAACCACCTCGTCCGCCCGGTCGGTCGACCCCAGCAGGACCGCGGCCAACCTCACCAGGCGCGCCCAGTGCTCGTCGTACACGCTGCGGAACCACTCATCCGCGCTGCCGGCGTGCTCCCGGGGCTCTGTCTCCACCATCGTCACACCCCTTCCACGCCGCACCCAGCCGTGCGGTTGCCAGCATTCAACCGATTCGCAGGGCCAGGCAGCCATGCGCTAGACTCCTTGCCTGCAGCACGCACCACTAGCTCAACTGGCAGAGCAGCTGACTCTTAATCAGCGGGTTCAGGGTTCAAGTCCCTGGTGGTGTACCAGTCCTGGGCCACCCGTCGCGGTGGCCCGAGGTGCTTCTGAGCCGCGCTGCCCTGCTCCTCCCCCGACCTCATCCCCCGTCTCACAGCCTCCGCCTGCGCCGCGTCTGGCTCGGCTCTTCCGCACCGCCCCCGGCGGTACGGGTGGCGCCACGCGCCACCCCCTATTTTGCTGACGACCAACTTGCGTTATTGTTCTGTCTGCGGGGTGTGGGTCACCCTGGAGCCCATCCCCCGCGCCAGCTGCTCATCGGCTACCCGGAAGGCCACCCGGTCTGACGTACGGCCGCTGCGTCGCCGGCTGAAGCCTGAGAGCACCGCTCCTGCTCCCGCTTCAGCCGGCAACGCCTGGCAGGGCCCGTCAGAGGGCCGGTGAGCCACGTGTGGGGCCCGGTCGGCGAGAGCCGGGCCCCACATGTATGTCTGCTCCCTCAGGGTCTACTTCACGCCACCTGCCGTCAGGCCGGCCACGATCCGGCGCTGGAACAGCAGCACCATGATCAGCAGCGGGATGGTCGTGATCACCCCGGCGGCCATGATCGAGCCGTACGGGATGTTGTAGCCGAGGTTCCCGGTGAACTGGCTGAGCGCCACCGTGGCCGTCTTCATGTTGCGGTCCTGGCCGAAGCTCAGCGCGATCATGTACTCGTTCCAGACCGCGATGAAGGTCAGGATCGCCGTGGTGAACACGCCTGGCGCCGCCAGCGGCAGGATCACCTTGCGGAAGGCCTGTCCCGGGGTGCACCCGTCCACCATCGCCGCCTGCTCCAGCTCCACCGGCAGCTGGCGGAAGAACGCCGTCAGGTTCCACACGCACAGCGGCAGACCGAACGACAGCGACGGGATGATCAGCGCCTGGTACGTGTTCAGCCAGCTCCACGGCCACCAGGAGTAGTTGCCGGTGAACATCTTGAACAGCGGCACCAGCAGGGTGATCCCGGGGAACATGGAGCAGCCGATGATGATCGACAGCACCAGGCCCTTGAGGGCGAACCGGAGCCGGGCCAGCGCGTACGCCGCGACGATCCCGAACAGCAGGGTGAGCGCTGTGGTGCTGACCGAGACGATGACCGAGTTGAGAATAGCCCGGCCGAAGTTGTTCTGCTCACTGAAGACCCCGATGTAGTTCTCCACCGAGGCCGGGCTGGGCCAGTAGTCGGTGCTCTGCCCGTCGGTCGGCAGCCGGAACGACGAGATCACCATCCAGTAGAACGGGAGCACGCAGTACAGCACGATGAAGGCCATCCCGAGCAGCGAGCCGGCCCGGCCCAGCCAGTAGCGCCCGTCCCGGCGGGGCTTGTTCAGGGCCGCCAGCTCGGCGGTCGAGAGCCGCTGCGCGGATACCGTCGTGGTACTCATGATGCCGAGCTCCCGCTGGTGACTGTGGTGCGAACCTTGGCGGCCTTCATCTGCTTGCGGTGCAGCGCCCGCTGCCGCTTGCGCTGCTCACTGATCGCCTTCAGCTCGTCGTCGCCGATGACGTCGGCGCCGAGCAGTTTCACGAACAGGAACGCCACCAAGACGATGTACAGGAACAAGATGATGGAGTACGCAGCCGCCGGCCCGTACCGGGTCTGCTGCGACTCGAAGTAGGCAAACATCGACAAGGTCTCCACCGAGTACTTGCCGGCGCCGATCATTCCGTACGGCAGGTCGAACATCCGCAGCGTGTCGAGGGTCCGGAACAGGACCGCGACCACCAGCGCCGGCTTCACCATCGGCAGCGTGATCCGGGTGAACTGCTGCCAGGCACTGGCCCCGTCGACCCGGGCCGCCTCGTACACGTCGGCCGGGATGGTCTGCAGCCCGGCCAGCGTCAGCAGGCCGATGAACGGGGCGGTCTTCCAGATGTCGGCCACCATCACCGCCCACTGGCTGTACTTGTTGTCGGCCAGCCACAGGATCGGGTTGTCGGTCAGCCCGAGCAGCTTGTTGGCGACTCCGGCGGTGTTGAAGATCAGCTTCCACATCATGGCCGAGACGATGGTCGGGATCGCCCAGGGAACCAGGATGGAGGCCCGGACCAGTCCCCGGCCCCGGAAGGCCTTGGCCATGATCAGTGCCATCGCGACGCCCAGGACGGTCTCGGTGACGACGCAGACCAGCGTGAAGACCGTGGTGTTGATGAAGGCGTTGATCAGGCGGTCCATAGACCCCCAGACCCCGACCACGGTCGTGGGGCTCGTGAAGATGCTGGTGAAGTTCTCGAGCCCGACAAACTCCGAGCCCTGCTTCACCATCCCGGTCACCGGGTCGACGCCGGACCCGCCCCGGAAGAACGACTCGTACACCGACAGCAGGATCGGGATCCCGGCCACGACCAGGATCACCAGCAGTGTCGGTGCAAGCAGAATTCCAGCCAGTGCCGCCTGCCCGTCGGAGAAGGCGTTCTTTCTCCGGCGGCTCGGGGCCTGCGCAACAGTTGCTGCAGCCATCAGTAAGTCTCCTCAGCCCGTCAGGCCGCCGGCACCGGCTCAGCCGAGCCCGCGCCGACGGCCTGTCGCGGGTTCTACTGGGTCAGGCCCTCCAGCTTGGCCTGCAACTCGTCCATCGCCGCCTTCGGCTCCTTCTGGCCGTTCAGAGCAGCGTACGAAGCGTCCTGGATCGCCTGGGTGGCGTCGCCGTACTTCACCACCTTCGGGCGCGACTTCGCAGTGGTGATCGACTGCTGCAGCACGGGCAGGTACTCGAACTTCCCGGTCAGCTCGGGGTCGGTGTACAGCGCCTCCCAGGTCGGGGCCTGCGAGGTGGCCACAGTGTTCAGCTTCTGGTTCTCGGGGCTGTTGTACCACTTGATGAAGGCCAGCGCCGTGCCCTTGTTCTTGGCGAACTTCGAGATCCCCATGTTGTGCCCACCCAGGGTTGAGACACCCGGCCCGCTCATGCCAGGAATCGGGGCCACCCCGAACTTGCCGGCAACCGCCGAGCTGCCGTCAGTCTTGGCGCCCAGCGCGTAGGCGTAGGCCCAGTTGCGGTGGAAGACCAGCTTGCCGTCCTGGAAGGCCTTGCGGGACTCCTCCTCCTTCCAGGTCAGGGAGGCCTGCGGGATGGTCCCGTCCTTGAGCGCCTCCACTGCCCAGGTGACCCCAGCGACCGCCTTCTTGGTGTTCACCGTCGGCTTCCCGTCAGCGGTCAGGAACTCCCCACCGGCCGAGTTCACCATCTCGGCGATGTTGCAGGTCAGCCCCTCGTACTTCTGGAGCTGACCGCCGTAGCAGTCGATCCCCGCGACGGCACCCTTGACCTTGGCGCAGGCCGCCTTCAGCTCGTCCCAGGTCTTCGGCGGCTGCAGCCCGGCCGCATCCAGCAGGTCCTTGCGGTAGTAGAGCATCGCCGCGTCGGAGGTAGACGGGAAGGCGTACAGCTTGTTGAAGTACGTCCCGGAGTCGACCGCTGACCGCAGGTACCCCTGGGTCGGCAGCTGGCTGGCGGGCAGCTCCTCAAGGTAGCCGTTGGCGGCAAACTCAGCCGTCCAGACCAGGTCCACCGAGAGGACGGTGTAGCCGGAGCCTCCCTTGGAGGTGGCGTTGTTCACCATCTGCTGCCGCTGCTCGTCGGCGTTCTCCGAGAGCTCCTGCAGGGTGACCTTCTCGTCGGGGTGGTCCTTGTTCCAGCGGGCAATGGTGTTCTGGACGTTGCCCGAGGTGTCCTTGCCCTGGACGTACGTGATCGGGCCCTTCTCGTTCCAGTCGGCCGCGCCAGAGCCGCCCGTGACGCCAGAGCTGCCCGTGCTCGGCGACCCGCAGGCCGCGAAGGCAAGGACGGACGCGAACGCCACAGAGGGGAGCGCCACTCGGCGCAGGGTGCGTGCGATTGTCATGCAGCTGACCTCACTTCAATGTGCTTGCTCTCGACGGAACTGTTCTCGATCACCTTAGAACGAGCCGGCACCCGGGGTCGACCTCGTGCCCGATTCGTTACCGCGTCGGGCACGGTGTGAACGAGCCAACGACACTCTCGTCGAGCGCGCGGGTCGGTGCCGAAGCCGTGGTGCCGACCTGCTACCGCCTAGTGGCGGCGACGCCTGCTGACCGAGCGCACCACCAGCAGGAAGGTGAGCAGGCCCGCGGCTGCCCCGGCGGCGACAGCGAGCCGGTCCACGCGCCAGCCGTACTCGTCCTTGACCTGGGTCTTGGCGTACTCGTACTGCTCTGCGGCGAAGTGCTTGGCGTCCACCACGGTCCGGTTCACCACGGCCTTCGGGTGGACCTCAGCCACGAGGCCGGCGACGTTGCCGGCTAGGCGCGCAGTGGCGGCGTCAATGTCGCGCAGGATCTCCTGCGTGGTGCGATCGCGCTTGCTGGGCTGCTGCGTCGGCACGGCGACCTCCAGGCTGTCGGTAGTGGCAGGGCCAACTATGCCAGGTCGGGGCCGGGCGTGGAGCGGCCCCGCCAGCCTTCAGCCCTCTAGGGTGTGCCTATGACGACCTTGGCTCCCGGCGACGTGGCCCCTGCCTTCCGCCTGCCCAGCTCTGCCGGCACCTGGGCAGGCCTGGCTGACTACCCCGGCAGCCGGGTCATCGTGTACTTCTACCCGGCCGCGCTCACCCCGGGGTGCACGACCCAGGCGGTCGACTTCACCGCCAGCCTTCAGCAGCTCGAGTCGGCGGGCCTGTCGGTGCTGGGGATCTCTCCGGACCCGGTGGAGCGGCTCGCCACCTTCCAGAGCAGCCACCAGATCGGCTTCCCGCTGCTGTCGGACCCGTCCCTGGAGACTCTGTGGGCCTACGGCGCGTACGGGACCAAGAAACTGTACGGCAAGGAGGTCCAGGGCGTGATCCGGTCCACCTTCGTGGTCAGTGTCGACGCCGAGGGGAAGGGCACGGTCAGCCTCGCCCAGTACCAGGTCCGAGCCTCAGGGCACGTCGACCGTCTGAAGCGCCAGCTCGGCCTGACCTCCTGACCCGCCCCTGACCCAGCCGATCAACGGCGCACCCGCCACGTCGAGCTCGCCACCCGGCCGGTGGTCTGCGGCTCCCCCGCGTACCAGCGAGCCTGCCTGCCCGGTGACTGGAAAAGGGCCGGGCTGCTGACCTCGTCCCCCGTACACTCGACGCTGCGCCGGAGTGGTGGAACTGGTATACACGCAGGATTTAGGTTCCTGTGCCGCGAGGTGTGAGGGTTCGAGCCCCTTCTCCGGCACCCCGCCCGTGGCCTGGGTGGCCCTCGAATGGCGTCCCTGCCCCCAGGGCCCGTCGGCCAGCGCCAGCCCGGAAACCGGGCGGTGAAGCGGCATGTTATACGACCCCCACCATTGACCGTAGTCACCACCCCCACGTTTGTGCCCTCGGCTCAGACTCAGCCCCGAACAGATGCAACAGCCCTTTAACAAGGGGGTTTGATCGCTTTCGGGGGCTGTCTCCCCCCTCGATGCGACAGAACGAGCGCTCGGGCGATACTGTGACAACAGCCCTCATCCCGAGGGAAGGTGAAGCTCAACGAGGAGTCGCAGACCATGCGCATTGCAGTACCCAGCGAGGTCAAGAACAACGAGTTCCGCGTCGGCATCACGCCGGTCGGCGTTCACGAGCTCGTCCGCCGGGGCCACGAGGTCGTTGTCCAGGCGGGAGCAGGCCTCGGTTCCTCCATCACCGACGAGGAGTACGCGGCCCAGGGCGCGAAGATCGTCGAGGGCGCCCAGGCCACCTGGGAGGCCGGCGAGATGATCATCAAGGTCAAGGAGCCGATCGAGCAGGAGTACGGTTTCCTGCGCGACGACATGACGCTGTTCACGTACCTGCACCTTGCCGCAGACCGTCCGCAGACCGATGCCCTGCTGAAGGCCGGAACCCACTCCATCGCGTACGAGACCGTGCAGCTGCCCAACCGCATGCTTCCGCTGCTCTACCCGATGTCCGAGGTAGCCGGCTGCCTGGCGCCCCAGGTCGGCTCCCACCACCTGATGAGGGCCTCCGGCGGACGCGGCGTGCTGATGGGCTGCGTCGGCGGTGTGCAGCAGGCCAAAGTCGTCGTCCTCGGTGGCGGCACGGCCGGGCAGAACGCGGCCAACATCGCGCTCGGCATGGGTGCCGACGTCACCGTCCTCGACACCGACCTCGAGAAGCTGCGGGCCACCTTCTGGCGCTTCAACAACCGGGTGCACGCCCTGGCCTCCTCGGCGCTGACCGTGCGCGAGCAGGTCCTCCAGGCCGACCTGGTCATCGGCACCGTGCTGATTCCGGGCGCCAAGGCCCCGAAGCTGGTCACCGACGAGATGGTCGCCCAGATGAAGCCGGGCTCGGTGCTCGTCGACGTCGCCATCGACCAGGGCGGCTGCTTCGAGGGCTCGCGCCCGACGACCCACGACAACCCCACCTTCCAGGTGCACAGCTCGCTGTACTACTGCGTGGCCAACATGCCGGGCGCGGTTCCCAACACCTCGACCTGGGCGCTGACCAATGCGACGCTCCCGTACGCCTGCGCACTGGCCGACAAGGGCTGGAAGAAGGCCCTGCAGGACGACCCGGCTCTCGCTCTCGGTCTGAACACCACTGCGGGCAAGCTCACCTTCAAGGGCGTCGCCGAGGCCTTCACGGATATCAGCTACACCCCCGTGGAGTCTGTGCTGGGCTGACCTGAGGAGACTCATGTCCGCAACCGCTCACAACCTCGACCCGGCGGCCACCCCACCGCCGGACGACGAGGACCACCTGAAGCGCAACCTGTCCAACCGCCACATCCAGCTGATCGCGCTGGGTGGGGCGATCGGCACCGGGCTGTTCATGGGGTCAGGCAAGACGATCCACATCGCGGGCCCCTCGATCATGGTCGTCTACGTGGTGCTGGGCACGATCATGTTCTTCGTCCTGCGGGCGATGGGCGAGATCCTGCTCCACAACCTGCGGTACAAGTCCTTCATGGACTTCTCCCACGACCTCGTGGGACCGTGGGCCGGCTACTTCGCCGGGTGGACGTACTGGGCGATCTGGGTGATCATCGCCGTGGGCGACATGATCGTCGTCACCGGCTACTTCGACCACTGGATCCACAACATGTACGTCTCCATGGTGTGCACGGTCGTCCTGCTCGCCGCGCTCCTGGTCTCCAACCTGCTGACCGTTCGACTCTTCGGTGAGATCGAGTTCTGGTTCGCGATCATCAAGATCGTCGCCATCGTGGTGCTGATCCTGGTGGGCGTCGGCATGGTCGTCACGGGCTTCAAGGCGCCCAACGGAACCCAGGCCTCCTTCGCCCACCTCTGGAGCCACGGGGGGATCTTCCCCCTCGGTGCGGGGGGCTTCCTGGCGGCCTTCCCGGCGGCCATCTACTCGTTCATCGGGTCGGAGCTGATCGGGACCACGGCGGCCGAGACCCACGACCCGTACCGGACCATCCCGAAGGCGATCAATGCGGTTCCCGTCCGCATCATGATCTTCTACGTGCTGGCCCTGGCGGTGATCATGGCCATCACCCCGTGGGACAGGGTCGACCCGGAGCCCGTTCGTGAACGTCTTCAGCCTGGTCGGGCTGGTGGCGGCGGCCTCGGTGATGAACTTCGTGGTGCTGACCTCGGCCTCCTCGTCGGCCAACTCCGGCATCTACTCCTCGTCGAGGATGCTGTACGGTCTGGCCGAGCAGGACCAGGCGCACGCGCGGTACCGGCACCTGTCGAGCCGGCACGTACCCGCTCGGGCGCTGATGCTGTCGGGCGGCATCGGCTTCCTGTTCGTGCCGGTGCTGCTCATTGGCGGGTCGGTGATGAAGGGCTTCACCTTCATTGCCGAGGTGGCGGCGATGCTCATCCTGTTCATGTGGTCGCTGATCATGGTGGCGTACATCAAGTACTACCGAAACCACCGTGAGGCCCATGAGAAGTCCATCTACAAGATGCCCTTCCCGAAGGTGATCCCGTGGACGGTACTGGCGTTCTTCGTCTTCATCGTCATCACGATCGCCCTCGAGGGCCGCAAGTCGCTGATCCAGCTGGGGCTCACCTCGGTCTGGTTTGTCGGCCTGCTCATCGCCTGGCAGATCCAGAAGAGAACGAAGGGAGTCCGCGAGTTCCACTGACCGGCTCCTCACACCCTGCGGGGGCGCACCGGCACAATATGTCTGTGCGCCCCCACGTCATGCCCGTCAGGTCGCCTGGCTGGCCCCTGGCCAGTGCGCAGTACGGCGAGACCTCGCGTCGCCGACCCCAGCCCCGACGGTGCTGATCCGGCTCAGTCCTCGTCGGGCGCCAGCACCGGGGTCGGGCGCAGGGCCGGGTCGTCGACCCGGTACGAGCGGACCGCCCCGGGACGCGGCGAGACGGCGGTCTCAAAGCGGACCGTGACCCAGCCCAGGCCGCTGCCCCAGACCCAGCCCGGGCCCATCTCGTCGTGGTGGACGTCGTCGCCCGGGTGGTAGGTCGTGGTGCCACGGTCGCGGACGGTCGCGGCAGGGGTGACCTGGACCTCGTCGGCCCCGGTCGGGGCCACCTCAAACAGCGCCTCCTGGGCCGAGGTGACCAGGCCCGACACGCCGACCCCGGCCAGCCGGACCCCCTGGCGCACGATCGGCTCGGCGGCCCGCAGCAGGGAGCGGGAGGCGTCGGCGATGACCTCGGTGGAGTCGACCGCGCCGAGCAGGGTCCGCGACCGGGTGTGGCTGGAGAAGTCACCCAGCTTGAGCTTCACGGTCACGGTCCGGGCGAAGAGCTGGTGGCGGCGCAGCCGCTCAGCCACCTGGGCCGCATCGGCCACCACGTGGGCCTCGACTACCGCCGGGTCGGCGATGTCGGCGGCGAAGGTGTTCTCGGTCGAGATGGACTTGGTCTCCCGCTCGGCGCTCACCGGCCGGTCGTCCTCGCCGCGGCACAGGGCTGCCAGCTCCTGGGCCCAGGAGGCGCCGATCTCGCGCCGCAGCTCGCTGGCCGAGGCCTGCCGCAGGTCGGCCACGGTCTGGATCCCGAGCCGGTCCAGCTTCTCCCGGGTGACCGGGCCGACGCCCGGGATCACCCCGACCCGCAGCGGCGCGAGCACCTCGGCCTCCGTCCCCGGCAGGACGAGGTGCGCCCCGTCCGGCTTGGCCATCTCGCTGGCCAGCTTCGCCATCAGCTTCGAGCTGCCCAGGCCGACCGAGGCGGTCAGCCCGCCGGTCTCCTCCCGGACCCGCTCCCGCAGCCCGGCCGCTAGGTCCAGCAGCCGGTCCGGGTCGGCGCAGTCGACGCCGCCGGCGGCCAGGTCCACGTACGCCTCGTCCAGCGACATCGGCTCCACCAGAGGCGACAGCTCTCGCAGCAGCCGCATCACGACCCGGGAGGCGACCCGGTAGGCACCAAACCGGCCCGACAGAAAGGCGGCCCGGGGGCACCGCCGCCGGGCCTCGTGCATCGGCATCGCCGAGCGCACCCCGAAGGCTCGGGCCTCGTACGAGGCGGTGGAGACGACCCCGCGGCCGCCGAGCCCACCCACGATCACCGGCTTGCCCCGCAGCGACGGCTTGTCGCGCTGCTCGACGGAGGCGAAGAAGGCATCCAGGTCGAGGTGGAGGATGCTCGCCGTCTGCCGCACCGGTTCAGGCTAGACCCCACCCGGCTGGGGCTGAAGGCCTGCGGTCCGGACGTACTCCACAAAGTCAAAGTCCTCTCGCGCGGTGCGGGAGGTCTCGCGCCACTGCTCCGGGTCGATCTCGGGAAACAGCACGTCGCCGGGGTACGGCTGGTGCAGCTCGGTGAGGTCGAGGTGCGTCGTGTACGGCAGCAGCAGCCGGTAGATCTCGCCGCCACCGGCCACCCACCAGCGCTGCCCGGGGTGCTGGGCGAGGGCCTCGAAGGCGCCCTCCAGGGTGTGCACGACCTGGACCCGGGGGTCGTCAAAGCGCGGGTCCCGGGTCAGCACCACGATGACCCGGCCCGGTAGCGGCCGCCCGACCGACTGGTAGCAGCGCCGGCCCATCAGCATCACCCCGCCCATGGTGACCCGCTTGAACCGGGCCCAGTCCTCGGGCAGGTGCCAGGGCATGTCGTTGTCCCGGCCGATCACCCGGTTCTGGGCGACGGCGGCGATCGCGGTCAGGCAGGGCTGGGTCATGGTCACACCGAGATCGGGGCCTTGATGCCCGGGTGCGGGTGGTAGTCGACGACCTCGATGTCGGCCAGGGTGAAGCCGTCGATGTCGCGGACCTCCGGGCTCAGCCGCAGTCTCGGCAGCGGGCGGGGCTCGCGGGCCAGCTGCCGACGGGCCTGGTCGAGGTGGTTGAGGTAGAGGTGGGCATCGCCCAGGGTGTGAACGAAGTCGCCGACCTCTAGGCCGGTGACCTGGGCGACCAGGTGGGTCAGCAGCGCGTACGAGGCGATGTTGAACGGCACCCCGAGAAAGGTGTCGGCCGAGCGCTGGTAGAGCTGGCAGCTGAGCCGGCCCTGCGCCACGTAGAACTGGAAGAAGGCGTGGCAGGGCGGCAGCGCCATCTGGTCCAGCTCGGCCACGTTCCAGGCGCTGACGACGTGGCGCCGCGACGACGGGTTGGTCCGGATCTGCTCGATGACGGCCTGGACCTGGTCGATGTGCCCGCCGTCGGGGGTCGGCCAGGAGCGCCACTGCTTGCCGTACACCGGGCCCAGGTTCCCCTCGGCGTCGGCCCACTCGTCCCAGATCGTGATCTGGTTCTCGTGCAGCCAGGCCAGGTTGGTGTCGCCGCGCAGGAACCACAGCAGCTCACCGAAGACCGAGCGGGTGTGGAGCTTCTTCGTGGTCAGCAGCGGGAACCCCTGGGTGAGGTCGAAGCGCATCTGGTAGCCGAAGACCGACAGGGTCCCGGTCCCGGTCCGGTCCTCCTGCCGCTGGCCGTGCTCCAGGATGTGGTCGAGCAGGTCGAGGTACTGCCTCACTGCCCACCTGTCAGGTCCGCCAGCAGCGGCAGCAGCGCCCGGATGGCCTGGCCACGGTGCGAGATCGCGTCCTTCTCCGCCGGGCTCAGCTCACCGTTGGTGCGGTCCTGCCCGTCGGCGACGAAGGCCGGGTCGTACCCGAAGCCGTTCTTCCCTCTCGCCTCGGTGACCAGGACTCCCTCCATGGTCCGGCGCAGCACGTGCTCACGCCCGTCGGGGCCGAGGTACGCGGCGGCGCAGACGAACCGGGCCCGGCGCCGCTCAGGCTCGACATCGGCCAGCTGGCGCAGCAGCAGCTGCAGGTTGTCCCGGTCGCTGGCCTTGGGCCCGGCCCAGCGGGCCGACCGTACGCCCGGCATCTGGTTCAGCACGTCGACCTCGATCCCGGAGTCGTCGGCCAGGGTCGCCAGCCCGGTCGCCTGGAAGCCGGCCCGGGCCTTGAGCAGGGCGTTCTCCTCGAAGGTGGCGCCGGTCTCGGCCGGCTCCGGGTAGGCGGGGACGTCGCGCAGCCCGACTACCTCCAGCTCGAGGGCGGCCTGCTTCAGCAGTCGGCGCAGCTCGTCCAGCTTCGTGGCGTTGCCCGAGGCCAGCAGCAGCCTCATCGGGCCAGGGCCTCACTCTGGAGCCGGGTCAGCTCGGCGCAGCCGGTCAGCCCTAGGTCCAGCAGCTCGTCCAGCTGGGGACGGGAGAACGGCTGCCCCTCAGCGGTCCCCTGCACTTCGACCAGCCGCCCGTCGCCGGTGGCGACCACGTTCAGGTCGACCTCGGCCACGGAGTCCTCGGTGTAGGCCAGGTCCAGCATCGGGCGGCCGTCGACGGTCCCGACGCTGACCGCGGCCACCGAGCCGAGCAGCGGCTCTCCGGCCAGCAGGGAGCGCTCCCGCAGCCAGCTCACGGCGTCGGCCAGGGCCACGTACGCGCCGGTGATCGACGCGGTCCGGGTGCCGCCGTCGGCCTGGAGCACGTCACAGTCGAGCTGGATGGTGTTCTCTCCCAGCGCCTGGTAGTCGATCACCCCGCGCAGCGAGCGCCCGACCAGGCGCGAGATCTCGTGGGTCCGGCCGCCGACGCGACCCTTGACCGACTCCCGCCCGGAGCGCTCGTGGGTGGCCCGCGGCAGCATCGCGTACTCAGCGGTCACCCAGCCCAGCCCCGACCCCTTGCGCCAGCGCGGCACTCCCTCGGTGACGCTGGCCGCGACCAGGACCCGGGTCTTGCCGAACTCGACCAGCACCGAGCCCTCGGCGTGGTCCAGCCAGCCCCGGCTGATCCGAACCTCGCGCAGCTGGTTGTCGGTACGGCCGTCCACTCTCGTCATGGTCAGTGACCCTACCCGGATCAGCCCGCCATCTCCTCCGAGCCGTTACCGAGCAGCGCGGGCAGCGGCTCGGCCTCGGTGACGAAGTCGCCCATCAGCCGGCGCCCGATGCCGGCGAAGCGGTCCGGGCTGCCGGTGGTGAGGAAGCGCCGGTACCCCTCCCGGGGCCCGGGCTGCAGCAGGTCGTGGCTGACCAGGGAGCGGTAGGTGGACTTGGCCGACTCCTCGGCCGAGCTCACCAGGGTGACCTCGTCGCCCAGCACGTACGAGATCACGCCGGTCAGCAGCGGGTAGTGGGTGCAGCCCAGGATCAGGGTGTCGCAGTCGGCCTCCTGGACCGGGGCCAGGTACTGGCGGGCGACCTCGATCAGCTCGGAGCCGCCGGTGATCCCGGCCTCGACGTAGTCGACGAAGAGCGGGCAGGCGGAGGTGGTGAGGTGGATCTGCGGGGCGGCGGCGAAGGCGTCGTCGTAGGAGCGGGAGGTGGCGGTGGCCTCGGTGCAGATCACCCCGACCCGGCCGGTCTTGGTCGCCGCGACGGCCCGCCGGGCGGCCGGCAGGATGACCTCGGTGACCGGGATCGAGTAGCGCTCCCGGGCATCGCGCAGCACCGCCGAAGAGGCGCTGTTGCACGCGATCACCAGGGACTTCACCCCAAGCTCGACGAGGTGGTCGAGGCACTGCAGGGCGTAGCGGCGGACCTCGGCGATCCGCCTCGGCCCGTACGGGGCGCGCGCGGTGTCGCCGAGATAGATGATGTCCTCGCCCGGTAGCTGGTCGAACACCGACCGGGCCACGGTGAGCCCACCGAAGCCGGAGTCGAAGATCCCGATCGGGGCGTCACGGTCCGGGCTGCTCACCCGCCGAAGTGTACTGACCCTGGCGGCTGGCCAGGAGCGGTAAAGAACGACTGGCTGCGCCCTGCTCCCCTATGCGCTCAACCTGGCCACAGCGCCGAAGCCGGTCCGCTCAGCCCGGCCACGACCGGCCGCGTAGTCCCCGGTCTGGACGCCGAAGAGCGAGAAACGACTGGCTGGACCACGGCTCCAAGGACCTCCTCGTCGTGAGGGCCGGCGAGTCCCCCGGCTGGACGAAGGAGCGGTGAAGAACGACTGGCTGCACCTGTCCGCTCAGCCCGACCACGACCGGCCGCGTAGTCCCCGGTCTGGACGACGAAGAGCGAGAAACGACTGGCTGGACCACAAGCTGAAGGACCTTCTCGCTCTGAGGAGGAAGACCGGGGTTATAGCGAAGCGGCCGAGCCCGAGCAGAGCTCGGGCGGTCAAGCACAGTGCCTCTTCACCGCGAGGAGGAAGATCGGGGTTATAGCGAAGCGGCCGAGCCCGAGCGGAGCTCGGGCGGTCAAGCACAACCGAGCCCGAGCGGAGCTCGGGCGGTCAAGCACAGGCCCGGTGCGCGAGCCGCAGGGTGACCAGTCCCCGCCCGGTCCCGCAGCCGCCGGTGGTGCTGGCGACCGGGCAGCCGCCGCAGCCGCCGCTGGAGCAGCCGACCGCGACCGTCGACGGCTCCAGCCGCCCCATCTGGACCAGGTTCTCGACGGCGTCCGAGACGGTCCGGGGGGCCAGCCCGGTCCGGGCCGCGATCTCGGTCGTGGAGCGGGCGCCGTCCTCGATCGCGCCCAGCACGCTGCGCAGCGAGCCGCTCATCCGAGCAGGCTCCCGATCTGGAACACGGCCACGGCCAGCACGTACGCGACCACCAGCTGGATCGCCACCCCGACCAGGGTCCAGCGCAGCCCGACCTCGCGCTTCTGTGTAGCCAGGGTCGCCACGCACGGGGTGTAGGCCAGCATGAAGACCATGAACGCGGCCACCGCCGCAACCGGGTGCCCACCGGAGGACTGCTCGAAGGCGAGACGCAGGTGCTCACCGAGCTGGGCGGTCTCCTCTGAGGAGGCGTAGGTCTGGGCCCAGGAGGAGATCACGGCCTCCTTGGCGACGAAGCCGACCACCAGAGCCGACACCGTCTGCCAGGTCGCGAAGCCGGCCGGCGCGAACAGCGGCGCCAGCGTCTGGGCCACCACCCCGTACACGCTGTCGGCTGGGTCGACCTCGCCGAACTCCCCCGCCCCGGCCGGGATCGACTGCAGCAGCCAGACCACGATCACGGTGGCGACGATGATCCCGGACGCGGTCTTGAGGAAGCCGAGCAGCCGGGTCCAGGCGACGCTGGCGGTGAGCCGCAGGGTCGGCACCTGGTACGGAGGAAGGTCGATCAGCAGCGGCTCGGCGCCCATGGTCCGCCACAGGGTGCGGCGCAGCAGAAAGCCGACCGCCACCACGAGCACGATCGAGGTCAGGTACATGGCGAAGACCACGGTCCCGGCCCACCGGTCGAAGAAGACCGTCGCCAGCATCACGTACACGGTCAGCCGGGCGGTGCAGGAGGTGAACGGCACCAGCAGCGAGGTCAGGACGCGCTGCTTGGGCGAGGACAGGATCCGGGTCGCCGAGATCGCCGGCACGTTGCAGCCGAAGCCCACGATCAGCGGCAGGAAGGCCTTGCCGGGCAGTCCCAGCAGGGCCATGACCCGGTCGGCCACGACGGCGGCGCGGGCCAGGTAGCCGGAGTCCTCCAGCAGCGCCAGCAGCACGAACATGATCGCCATCAGCGGGGTGAAGGTGAGCAGCATCCCGACCCCGGCCACCAGGCCGTCGACGAGCAGCCCCTCAACCCAGGTATCACCTAGCCCCACGGCACCCACGGCCCAGCCGACCGCTTCGGAGACCGGGCCGGAGAAGAGGTCGTCGAGCCCGTCCTGGAGCGGCTGGGCGATGGTGGTGGTGAGCTGAAAGACCAGCCACATCACGGCCAGGAAGAGCAGCGGGCCGATGAAGGGTCCGGTCGCGTACCGGTCGACCCGGTCGCTCCAGCGCTGGTGGGCCGAGCCGGTGTCGGTGACCCCCGCGGCGACGGCGGCGTCGACCCAGCCGAAGCGCTCGTCGGCGACCGCCAGCTCGTCGTCGGGGTCGACCTCGGCGACGGTACGGGCGGCGACCGGCTCCACAGCCAGGCTGCCGCTGACGGTGTGGGCCAGGTCCTCGAGGCCGGTACGGCGCCTGGGGTCGACCCGGACCACGGGGCAGCCCAGGGCCGAGGCCAGTGCCTCGGCGTCAACCTGGAGACCGTGCTTGGCGGCGACATCGAGCATCGTCAGCGCCACGACCAGCCGGCCCGGCCGCTCGCGCAGCTCGGCGACCAGGCGGAGGCTGCGGGACAGGTGCGCGGCGTCGACCACCGCGATGGTGAGGTCGGGGGCCTCAGCGGGCGGGACCTCGAGCAGCATCTGCCGGGTCAGGGCCTGGTCGGTGCTGGTGGCGTCGCTCAGCCCGTACGCGCCAGGCAGGTCGATCACCGTGGCGTGGATCGTCTCGGTCCCCTGGTGGTGGTGGCAGCCCTCGCTGTGCTGGTGCTCGTAGCGCCAGACGCCGCGGGCCACCTCGACGGTGGTGCCTGGCCAGTTGCCCATGGTCACCCGGGCCCCGGTGAGGGCATTGAACATGGTCGACTTGCCGACGTTCGGGGCTCCGACCAGCGCGATCGTGGGCGCTCCTGCCCCGGCGCTCTGGTTGGGCGCGGACTCGCAGCAGGGCTTCTCGGGCAGCCGGGGGCCCTTGCGCTGGAGGATGCTCATGCCACACTCATCTGGGCCAGGAGGTTGCGCCCCAGCGCAACCCGGCTACCGGCGACGGCCACGATCAGGCCACCACCGGTGGTCCGGCGCAGCACCTCGATCTGGGCGCCTTCCCGCAGCCCTAGGTGCCGCATCCGGCGGCGTTCGTCGTCGCTGCCGGGCTCTAGAGCAGCGATCGTCAGCGGCTGGTGCTCAGGTGCGTGTCGAAGGTTCACATTAGGAAAGCCTAATCTCATCCGTACCCGGGCGGAAGCCTTATTCCGAACCCGAGACTGAGCCGGCTCGACGGTGCCGGGGCACCGCGTCCGCGACCCGCACGTGGCTGAGGCCGGCTCTGGGAGCCGGCCGTCACCGCGTACTCCCCAGTCAGGAGGGCACTAGCGAAGCGGCCGAGGCGCTGCGAGGGCGGCGGCGCTCACGGTCGCCATCACGATTCCCTGCCGCTGCCAGGTGTACGTGAGGCGCAGCCCGTCGCCGACCACCCGGGCGCTGGGGTACGAGTACTCCCCCGCCCCGGTGGTAACCACCCCGGTGGCGCGGGCCGTGGCAGGGCGCCCGTCGTGGCGGGCCGGGGCCGGAGCCCCAGCGAGTGCGGTACCGGACTCGACCGTGGCCAGGCTCTCCTGCCAGGTCCGGCCGCCGTCGCTGGAGACCGACACCACCAGCGGGCAGCGGGCACCCCAGTCGTCTCGGGAGGGGTTGTGGACACAGGCGGTCCGCCCGTCCGGAAGGCTCACCGCGCTGATTCCGGAGTTATTACTGGGCAGACCTGTCGGACGCAGCTGGGGCCAGTGCTCCAGGTCTCGGGTCTCACTACGGAAGACCGCCCCGGCGGTGGAGCGGGCCAGGGCCACCAGGGCCCCGTCGTGGACCACTAGCGCGGGCTGGATGCAGCCGGCGCCGCGCAGGCCGGTGTGGTCGAGCGGAATCGGGACCTGCCGCCAGCGCTGCCCGTCGTACAGGTCGACGAAGCAGTCCCAGCGGGGCGGCTCGGCCCAGCGCTCTACCGAGCCGGGAGCCACCCAGACCCCGCCGTACGAGACGGGCGGGTGCCGCACCGGGCCACGACCGCCGGAGGTGTCGTCGGGCACCAGCGGCTCCGGGACCGACCAGGTCTGGCCCTGGTCGGCGGAGCGGGTCACCCAGGTGGTCCAGCCGGCGATGCTCGGGCCCCGCTTGAAGAACAGCCAGACCTGCTGGTCGGGCCCGACCTCCAGCACCGGGTTCCACTGGGCAGGCCCCTCGTCGAAGACCACTACCGGGTCAGCCAGGGGCCCGTCGGGACCGAGCCGGGCGAGCACCACCCGGGAGTCGGCCGCTCCTTCGTGGGCCCCGGCGAACCAGGCCACCAGGGTCACCTCGCCCAGCACCAGCAGGGTCGAGCAGTGCGACTGGGCCCGGCCCTGTGGGTGCACCGCCACCACCGAGCGGACCACGCTCACCCGGCCGCGGCCGCCTTTCGCCGGGCCCGCAGCTCGCGGACCACGGGCAGCACCAGCGAGCCGGTCCCGAGCACCAGCAGCACGGCCGCGATCGGGTGGGTGATGAAGCCGGTGAGGTCACCGATCAGCATCGCCCGGCGCAGGTTCGCCTCGGCCATCGGGCCGAGCAGAAAGCCCAGCACCACCGGCCCGGCCGGCATCCCGACCCGGCGCAGCGCCAGCCCCAGCACCCCGAACAGCAGCATCTGGGCGGCGGTCATCACGTTGTTTGTCGTGGCATAGGTGCCGACGATGCAGAAGACCAGGATGATGCCCCAGATCCACTGCGGGCGCAGGTCAAGCAGCTTTGTCATGCCCTGGTTGCGGACCAGGCTGACCACGGTCGCCACCAGGGTTGCCACGACCATGATGGTGGCAATCGTGATGATCATGTCGGGACGCTTCTCAAACAGCGTCGGGCCAGGCTGGATCCCCCAGATCACCATCGAGCCGAGCATGATCGCCATCACCGAGTCACCGGGGATGCCGAGCGACAAGGTGGTCGTGAGCGCGCCGCCGAGGGTGGAGCTGGAGGCGGTGTCGGAGCCGACCAGGCCCTCGATGCTGCCCTGCCCGAACTCCTCGGGGTGCTTCGAGATCGCCTTGGCACGGTTCCAGCCGATCAGCCCGGCGATGTCGCCCCCGGCGGCCGGCACGATGCCGATCACCACGCCGAGCAGCCCGGACAGCCCCATCGGCCTGGCGATCTGCTTCAGCTCGCCCCGAGTGGGCCACCACCGGCCCAGCGAGCTGATCGCGCGGACCTTGTGGGCCCGGTAGCTGAGGATCTGGTCGAGCACCTCGGTGATGCCGAACAGGCCGATGATCAAGGCGATGAAGTCGAGACCGCCGGTGAGCTCCTGGCTGCCGAACGTGAACCGCGCGTCGGCGGTGATCGGGTCCAGCCCAATCGTGGCCAGCGCCAGCCCGAGCAGCCCGGCGAAGATCCCCTTGGCGACGGAGCGGGCCGCGATCGAGATGATGACGGTCAGGCCGAACACGACCAGTGCGAACATCTCGTACGGGCCGAAGCGCAGCGCCAGGCGGGCGATCGGCTGGGCCAGGAAGACGAAGACCACCATCGACAGCAGGATCCCGACCGTGGTCGCGATCGCCGAGACCGACAGCGCCAGCCCGGCCTGCCCCTTCTTGGCCATCGGGTAGCCGTCCAGGGTGGTGGCCACCGCGGCCGGCGTGCCGGGGGTGTTGACCAGGATCGAGGGGATCCGGTCGCCGTACTGGGCGGCGACGTAGATCGACAGCAGCATCGCCAGCCCCTGGGCCGGCTCCAGCGTCAGCGTGAAGGAGGTGGCCAGGGCGACCGCCATCGAGATCGTCAGCCCGGGGAACAGGCCGACCAGCAGGCCGATCCCCAGCCCGATCACCATGCACAGCAGCACGGTCGGGTCAGCCAGGGCCTCCAGGCCCTGAGTCACCGGGTTCACAGCGGCACCCCCAGCAGCAGCATGAAGACCAGGTACAGGATCGCCGTGATCACGGCGGGGAACAGCAGGAGCGAGCGCCAGCCGCGCAGCCCGTACACCCAGCTCAGGGCGACCAGGTAGAGGGCCCCCAGCAGCAGGAAGCTGATCCCGATCTCCCACAGCACCAGGACCACGGCGGTGATCGCCACCGTGATCCCCATCTGGATCCACCCCTGCCTGGTGGCCGTCTCCAGGTCCCGCTCACCGCGGCGCCCGGTGAGCGCGTTGAACGTGATCCAGCCGGCGGCCAGCAGAATGCCGACCGCGATCGCTGACGGCCAGAAGCGAGGGTCGATGCCGCCGGTCTCGTTGCGGACCTGGATCGAGCGGGCTCCCACCAGCATCGCGACCCCCAGCAGCAGCGAGACCGCAGCCACGGCCTTCTCCATGGTTGGGGACGGCCGGGCCGCCGTGTCCAGCTCGGCAGGCGAGTCGGGCTCTGCTGAGGGTACGGGGCCGCCGCCCCCCTCGACGACGTGGTGGTCGGTCATGGCTACTTCTTCAGCAGCTTGGCGAAGCGGTCGAACTCGGACTGGGCGAAGGTGGTGAACTCAGCCGCCGACTTGTACACCACCAGGTTGCCGGACTTGGTGATGATGTCGCGGTAGGACTGGGTCTCGACGGCCTTCTTGATGGTCTCCTCAAGCGAGGTCTTGACCCCGTCCGGCAGACCCTTGGGCGCGTAGATCCCGCCCCAGCCGCCGATCTCGATCGTGTAGCCCTGCTCGGTGGCGGTCGGGACGTCCGGCAGCTCCGGGTGCCGCTCGGAGTGGAAGATCGCCAGCACCTTGAGCTTCTTGTCGGCCAGGTGCTGCTTCACCTCGTTGACACCGGAGGCCGCGGCGTCGACCTGCTTCGACAGGGCCGCGGTCACCGCCGGGGCGCCGCCGTCGAACGGGACCGGCTTGATCTGGGCACCGGTCTCGGCTGCCAGCGAGGCGCCGAGCATCTCCCAGATCGAGCCCGCGCCGGAGTTCGAGATCGTCAGCTGCTTGGTCATGGCCGCCTCGATGAAGTCCTTGAGCGAGCTGTACGGGGAGTCGGCCGGCACCGAGAGCATGCCTGGGCCGAGCATGATCTGGCCGAGCAGGTCGAAGTCCGACGGCTTGATGTCGAAGTTCCGGCTGCCGAGCATGGCGATCTCGACCGGGCCGAAGCCGATCGTGTACCCGTCGGCGGGGCGGCCCTTGACGTACAGCATGGCGGTGGAGCCGGAGGCCCCGGGGCGGTTCTCGACGATCACCTGCTTGCCGAGGATCGGCTCCATGGCCTTGCCGAGGGCCCGGGAGGCGAGGTCGGAGCCGCCGCCGGCGGCGGCCTGGACGATGAGGTTGATGTCCTTGGTCGGGAAGCCGGCCGCGCCGCCCCCGGAGGCCGAGGCCCCAGTGCCGGCGGTGCCACGGGTGGTGCACCCGGCCGCACCCAGAGCAGTGGCGGCGGCGCCGCCCAGGAAGATCCTGCGCTTCATGACGAAACTCCTTCGTGTCGCGTGGTTGCGGTGGGGTGTCAGGGGGTGGCCTGGGTGCCGGCGGCCACGGCCTGGGCGATGGCGGCCTGGGTGGCCTGGTCGGGGTAGTCGATGCTCATCCGGCAGCTGCCGCCGGCGAGGCCCTGGAGGTCGAGCCCGTGCTTGAGGTTGGCGATCGAGGGCCCGAGCACCGGGACCACCTGCTCGATCCGGGCCTGGGCGGCGACGAGCCCGGCCTGGTCGCCCGCCCCGTACGCCTCGCGGAAGTCGGCCCAGGGCTGCGGGCAGACCCCGGAGCAGCCGGACACGGTGCCGGTGCCGCCGGCCGCCATGACGTGCGGCAGGTCGGCGTCGTTGCCGGACCAGAGCCTGAAGCCGGTCGGTGCCTGGGCCAGGTACGCGTCGACCCGGGTCGAGGCCAGGCCGGAGAGCTTGAGCCCGTCGATCCCGGCGTCGAGCAGCGGCCCGAGCTGGTCGGGGGTGATGTCGGTGACCGCGACGTTGGGGAAGAGGTACCCGTACAGCTCGCCACCGCAGGTGGTCTTGATGGCCGACAGGTAGGCCCCGGTCCCCTGCGGTGAGGCGGCGAGGTAGTACGGGGTGATCGCGGCGAACCGGCGGGCGCCGAGGCCAGCGGCCTGACCGGCCAGCTCGACCGCCTGCCGGGTGGAGGGGGCACCGACGTGGACCACGACCCGCTGCGGCCCGAAGACACCCAGCGCCGCCCGGACCAGCTGGGCGTGCTCCGGGACCGACAGGGCCAGGAACTCGCCGGTGGTGCCGGCGACGAAGACCCCGTCAACGAGGGGCTCGAGCCGCTCCAGGTTGGCCTCGAAGGCAGAGGGGTCCAGCTCTCCCTCACTGGTGAACACGGTTGTCACTGCGGACAAGATCTCAGGCTTCGTCGCCACCGCTATCCTCACTGGCCGTTGACCGTCTACCGTTAACGGTAGCCGTACCCTAGCCCTCGGCCGAGCACCTGCGCAAGCCCCTCCTAGCCGACCCCGCCCGACGCCCTGACGTTCTTCTGAACCGTCGTTGCCGGTCTACAGTTCACGACTGACGCCTGTGGAGAAGGAGGTCGCGATGGCACGACGGCTGCGAGCGGTGTCGCTGGGCGACCAGCTGGCTGAGATCCTGCGGGCCCAGATCGTCGAGGGGGACCTGGCCGCCGGCACCCACCTGGTCGAGGACACCCTCGCCAGCGACCACGACGTCAGCCGGGGGCCGGTCCGGGACGCGATCAAGACCCTGATGGCCGAGGGCTGGCTGGAGTCGCGACGGCGGGGCTTCTTCGTACGCGAGCTCACCGCCACCGACATCACCGAGCTCTACCAGATCCGCGAGGCCGCCGAGCAGCTCGCCTCCGCCCTGGCCATCGAGCGGGCCGCGGCCAGCGACTGGGAGCGGGCCGAGTCCCTGGTGGTCGAGATGACCCGGGCCGCCGATGACCGTGACCGGCACGCCTTCGCCGTGGCCGACCTGGCCTTTCACAGTGAGTTCTACGAGCTCTCCGGCAACACCCGGCTGCTGGCCCTGTGGCGGCAGTTCCAGCCGACCTTCGCGGCCCTGCTCGACGTCACCAACCGCCAGGACGCCGACCTGCACCCCTCGGCCACCGACCACCGGCTGCTGCTCGACGCTGCACAGGCCGGTGACCTCGCGGCCCTGTCGTCGCGGCTGGAGACCCACTTGGCCGGGTCCCGGCGCCGGATGGTGGAGGCCCTGCAGTCCCGCCGCCCCACGTAGCAGCCCGACCGGCACACGACCCACCCGACGAGCCGTGCCGTCCGGCTCAGCTGGTCAGGGCGTCCAGCAGCGCCGACTGGACGAGCTGCAGCCAGTGGTACACGTCCACGACCGGGCGGCGCGGGTCGTCCTCGTGGACCTGGTCGACCTCCTCGGCGTCGACCTCGGTCTCGATCCCGAGCCGGGCCCCGAGCGCCAGCCGGACGGTGTTCGTGGTCTTCACCCAGGCCTGGACGTCGCTGGCCGCGATCGCCACCACGGGCCGCTCCCGGTCTGCCGCGGCCAGGGCGTCGAGGACCAGCCGGGCGTCTGCCGCCTTGCTGGAGCGCTGCTCGGCCTCCATCAGGTGCCGGTACTCACGAGCCTGGTCCGGGTCTGCGTACGCCTCGGGGAACAGCCGCGCCACCACCGGGTCGCTGCGGTCGAGAGTGGAGGCCGACTGCTCGTTCGCCCAGCGCTGCAGCGGGTCGTCGGACCAGTCCGGGGCGTCGACCAGGGCGATCACCTGCTCGGCCAGCGAGCTCAGCAGGCCGACCTCGAAGGCCTGGGCCTGCCAGGTGAGCGAGCCGTCGGCCTCACGCCGGAACGGGTTGCGCATCAGCCGGCCCGCTCGCAGGTCGCCCACAGCCCGTACCCGTGCATCGCGTTGACGTCGCGCTCCACCTCGTCCTGGGTGCCCATCGACAGCACCGAGCGGCCCTCGTGGTGCACCTCCAGCATCTTCGCGGTGGCCTTGGCCTGGTTGAAGCCGAAGTAGGTCTGGAAGACGTACGTCACGTACTGCATCGTGTTGACCGGATCGTTCCAGACCAGGCAGACCCACGGCTCCTGGCCGAGGATCGCCTCGTCGGGGCGGTCCTGGACGGCGGTACCGCCGCTCGGCTGCTCGCTCACAGGGGCATTCTGGCAGCCCTGATCCCCCGATCACTACTCTGTCGACATGACTGGTACGAGCTCCGCCCTGCTCACCGACCACTACGAGCTGACGATGGTGCGGGCCGCGATCAGCTCGGGGACCGCTTTCCGGCGCAGCGTCTTCGAGCTCTTCCCGCGGCGCCTGCCGGCCGGGCGGCGGTACGGGGTGGTCGGCGGTACCGGGCGGGCCCTGGACGCTATCGAGCGGTTCCGGTTCGGGCCCGAGGAGATCGACTTCCTGCTGTCGACCGACGTGGTCGACGAGCCGACCGCGCAGTGGCTGGCGGACTTCCGGTTCTCCGGCGACATCTGGGGCTACGCCGAGGGTGACCTGTACTTCCCCGGCTCGCCGCTGCTCACCGTGGAGGCCAGCTTCGCCGAGGCGGTGGTGCTGGAGACCCTGCTGCTGTCGGTCTACAACTACGACTCGGCGGTCGCCTCGGCAGCGAGCCGGATGACGCTGATGGCCGACGGCCGCCCGATCATCGAGATGGGCTCGCGGCGGGCCAACGAGATGGCGGGGGTGGCGGCCGCGCGGGCCGCGTACATCGCAGGCTTCACGGCGACCTCGAACCTGGAGGCGGGCCGGCTGTACCAGGTGCCGACCCGAGGCACCGCGGCCCACTCGTTCACCCTGCTGCACGACTCCGAGCGCGACGCCTTCCAGGCCCAGATCGCCTCGCTCGGTGAGGACACCACCCTCCTGGTCGACACGTACGACATCGAGACCGCGGTCCGGACGGGGGTCGAGCTGACCGGGGGCCGGCTGGGGTCGGTCCGGATCGACTCCGGTGACCTGGTGGTCACGGCGAAGGAGGTCCGGGCGCTGCTCGACGACCTGGGCGCGACCTCGACCCAGATCATGGTCACCTCCGACCTCGACGAGTGGCAGATCGCGGCGCTGGCCGGCGCCCCGGTCGACGGCTACGGGGTGGGGACGTCGGTGGTCACCGGGTCGGGCTTCCCGACCTGCTCGTTCGTGTACAAGCTGGTGGCCCGGGCCGACTCCGAGGACCCGGACGCGCCGCTGAGCCCGGTGGCGAAGAAGTCGGTCAACAAGTCCACCGTCGGTGGGCGCAAGTACGCGCTGCGCCGCCGCGACGCCAAGGGGTACGCGGAGGCCGAGCTGGTCGGGATCGGGACCCCGCCCGCCGGCGACAGCGACGACCGGCCGCTCCTGGTGGAGCTGGTGAAGAACGGCGAGGTGGTGGGCCGGGAGACCACGGCCGCGGCCCGGGAGCGGCACGCGGCGGCGGTCCAGGAGCTGCCGCGGGACGCGTACAAGATGTCGCGCGGGGACCCCTGCATCCCGACCTACTTCCTGGACGAGCAGGGTCAGCCGACACTCAACCCGTACGCACGGAGGCAGTAATGAGCGAGAGCTTCGCCGCCCCGGCCGGTCGCCGGGCGCTGATTGTGGTGGATGTGCAGAACGACTTCTGCGAGGGCGGCTCGCTGGCGGTGGCCGGCGGGGCCGCCGTGGCCCGGGCGGTCTCGGCCTACCTGGCCGGCGACCCGGGCTACGACCTGGTCGTGGCGACCCGGGACGCCCACGTCGACCCGGGACCGCACTTCAGCCAGGAGCCGGACTTCGTCGACTCCTGGCCGCCGCACTGCGTGGTCGGTACCCCCGGCCAGCAGCTGCACCCGGACCTGACCTTCCGCGACTTCGCCGCGGTCTTCGACAAGGGCGCCCACGAGGCCGCGTACTCGGGCTTCGAGGGCCTGGGCCCCGACGGCCAGAGCCTCCACGAGTTCCTGGGTGCCCAGGGCGTCAGCGATGTCGACATCTGCGGGATCGCCACCGACTACTGCGTCAGCGCCACGGCCCGCGACGCCGCCCGGCTGGGGTACGTGACCACGGTCCTGGTCGACCTGACCGCTGCGGTCGCCCCCGACGCGGTCGAGGAGACCTACCAGCAGTGGGCCCTCGCCGGCATCGCGACCGCCCAGGTGCACGACCAGCCCTAGCGGCACCGACCAGCCCTAGCGGCACCGACCGGCCGTACGGTGGCCTGCCCGGTCCGACGGCTCTGGCACACCCCTCACCCGGCACCGGTCAGGCTCCCGTGCACCCACCCACAGCCCGGCGATGCCCTCGACAGTCGTATTTCGGGAAGTTTCTTCCCGATTCATGTCTTTCAGAGTACTCTCTGGTCATGCTGCTCACGTTCTCCGTGGCCAACTACCGCTGCTTCGCCGACGAGGTCAGCCTCGACCTGGTCAGCGACAGCCTCAAGACGCTGACGCCCAGGTCCGGCTCGTGGGCCGAGGCGACTCGTCGGCTGGCAGCCGTGTACGGAGCCAACGCCTCGGGCAAGTCCACCCTGGTGGAGGCCATGGAGTCCCTCGTGACCGCGGTTCGCGGGCGCTGGGATGCTCTGCACCAGCCCTTCGTCCTGGAACCAGGGCACCGGATGGCCCCTACCTCCTACACCGTGGACTTCACCCACGACGAGCAGCGCTTCCGGTACCACGTCCAGGCTCGCTACTGGGGAGTCGCACGAGAGGAGCTGTGGGTTGCCGCCAGCCGCTGGCGCAAGCTCTTCATCCGCACCCAGGAGCCTGAGGACGAGCGGCCAACGATCGAGGCCGGGTCGTCACTGCGGGGCGCCACCAGCGAGGTCCGCCAGATCACCACCGCCCAGGACCTCTTCCTGGCGACGGGCCTGCGCTACCGGCACGAGACCTTGGCCCCGGTCGCCCGCGCGCTGACCTCGGTCCGAGCCATCCACCACGGTGACCACGAGCGCCGGTCGCGGCTGCGCTGGCTGACCCGTCAGCTCGCCGACAAGCCCACCTGGTGGGAGTCGGTGATGAACGCGATCGCCCAGACCGCCGACCTCGGTATCCGCCGGGTGGTCCTGAAGGAGGACGAGATCCCGCCGGAGGTGCTGGCCCGGATCCAGCATCTCCGGTCGGCACCGGGTGGCGACGAGGTCGAGATCCCACTGACTCTACTCCGAGACCTCCAGCAGTCCTTGGTGTTCGTGCACGCCGGCGCCGATGGCCACGAGATCGAGCTCGGGCTCGCGGCTCAGAGCCAAGGCACCCTCACCTGGTTGGCGACAGTCGGGCCGGCGATCGACACCCTCCACCATGGTCAGGTGCTGCTCGTGGACGAGCTGGACGCAAGCCTGCACCCCGGTCTCACCGGTGTCCTGGTTGACCTGTTCACCGACGAGACCGTGAACCGCCACGGGGCCCAGCTGGTCTTCACCACCCACGACACCTCGCTGCTGGACAACTCCCCTCAGCAGCGTCTCACCAGCCAGGATGTCTGGTTCACCGAGAAGTCCCCCGACGGGCGCAGCGAGCTCTTCAGCCTGGCCGACTTCACTGAGGTCCGCCGCGGCACCAACAAGCAGCGCCGCTACCTGGTCGGGGCCTTCGGCGGTGTGCCCACCGTCGACACCACTCCGATCCGCCGCCTGCTGAGCACCGACCCCCGGGACAGGTGATGCCGCCCCGCGGTCACCGGCCGCGCAAGCCTCGCCGACCCGAAGAGGAGTACGTCAACGGCCGGTACGGCCACCAGGCCCAGACCACCAGTCTCGGCGGCAGCGGTTTCAGGCACGCCCGCGCATCGCCTGGGCCGAGGACGGCTGGCCCGAGGCTCCCCGAGCAGCGCACAGGGCCGAGACCCGAATGTCCCGGCCCTGTGCCGCGCCAGCAGGATCAGTGCTGGTGCTCTTCCTCCTCCTCTGGCTTCTCCACGACCAGGGTCTCGGTCGTGAGCAGCAGCGCAGCGATGGAGGCGGCGTTGGCCAGCGCCGACCGGGTCACCTTGACCGGGTCGATGACGCCGGCACCGTACAGGTCGCCGTACTCGCCAGTGGTCACGTTGTAGCCCTCGCCGGGCTTCAGCGACTTCACCTTGTCGACGATCACGTAGCCCGGCTCGCCACCGTTCTCGGCGATCCAGCGCAGCGGCTCGACGACCGCCTTGACGACGATGTCGACACCGGTGCGCTCGTCACCGGTGAGGTCCAGGCCCTTGGCCAGGACGGACGCCGCGTGCACGAGGGCAGAGCCGCCACCGGCGACGATGCCCTCCTCGATCGCGGCCCGGGTCGCCGAGACGGCGTCCTCGATCCGGTGCTTCTTCTCCTTGAGCTCGACCTCGGTGGCCGCGCCGACCTTGATCACGCAGACCCCACCGGCGAGCTTCGCAACCCGCTCCTGGAGCTTCTCGCGGTCCCAGTCGGAGTCGGTGCGCTCGATCTCGGCGCGCAGCTGCGCCACCCGGGCGTCGACATCGGCCTTCGTGCCGGCCCCGTCGACGATGGTGGTGTCGTCCTTGGTGACGACGACCCGCCGTGCCCGGCCCAGCACCTCCAGACCGACCTGGTCGAGCTTCAGCCCGACCTCAGGCGAGACCACCTGGCCGCCGGTGAGGATCGCAATGTCCTCCAGCATCGCCTTGCGCCGGTCGCCGAAGGCCGGGGCCTTGACCGCGACCGAGGTGAAGGTGCCCCGGATCTTGTTGACCACCAGGGTCGACAGCGCCTCGCCGTCGACGTCCTCGGCCACCACCAGCAGGGTGCCCTTGGCCGCGATGACCTTCTCCAGCACCGGCAGCAGGTCGTTCATCGAGCTGATCTTGCCGGAGTTGATCAGGATGTACGGGTCCTCCAGGACCGCCTCCATCCGCTCCGCGTCGGTCACGAAGTACGGCGACAGGTAGCCCTTGTCGAACTGCATGCCCTCGGTGAAGTCGAGCTCAGTGCCGAAGGTCTGCGACTCGTCGACGGTGATCACGCCGTCCTTGCCGACCTTGTCGAAGGCGTCCGCGATCAGCGCGCCGATCTGCTCGTCGCGCGCCGAGATGGTGGCCACGTTGGCCATGTCAGCAGTGGAGGAGACATCGCGGGCCAGCTCGTGGAGCTTCGCCGAGACAGCCTCCACGGCCTGCTCGATGCCACGCTTCAGGCCGACCGGGTTCGCGCCCGAGGCAACCGCCCGCAGCCCCTCGTGCACCAGGGCCTGGGCCAGCACGGTGGCAGTGGTGGTGCCGTCGCCGGCCACATCATTGGTCTTCGTGGCGACCTCCTTGGCGAGCTGGGCGCCCAGGTTCTCGTACGGGTCGGCCAGCTCCACCTCCTTCGCCACGGTCACGCCGTCGTTGGTGATCGTCGGGGCGCCCCACTTCTTGTCCAGGACGACGTAGCGTCCCTTGGGCCCGAGCGTCACCTTCACGGTGTTCGCGAGCGTGTCGACACCGCGCTCCAGGGAGCGGCGGGCCTGCTCGTCGAACTGCAGGGTCTTGACCATCGAGACGTCCTTACTTCGAGACGACAGCGAGGATGTCGCGGGCGTTGAGCAGCAGGTACTCGTTCCCGTCGTACTTCACCTCGGTACCGCCGTACTTGGAGAAGATCACGACGTCGCCCTCGGCGACGTCCATCGGGACCCGCTTGCCAGAGTCGTCCACCCGGCCGGGACCGGTCGCGACGACCTTCCCCTCCTGCGGCTTCTCCTTCGCGGTGTCCGGGATGACAAGGCCAGAAGCGGTGGTCTGCTCCGCCTCGAGCGGCTGGACGAGGACCCGGTCCTCAAGCGGCTTGATCGTGGTCGCCACGTCAAGTGCCCCTTTCACTATGGAGTCGAGTGTCGAGACGTCGTCGCGGTGCCGCCTCGATCGTTGGCACACTCATCCTGTGAGTGCTAGCGCGAATCTATACCTCGGTTAGCACTCGATCAAGCCGAGTGCTAGCACGGCGCGCCCGGCACCCGCAGACTTGCGCAACTCCCCTTGGAGCGGCCCCGGTCCTGCCAGGATGGGCCCATGACAAGCTGGCGCGACTCAGTGATCTGGTGGCACGTCTTCCCGCTGGGGTTCACCGGCGCCGAACGACGCCTAGCCGACGCGGCCGAGCAGCCGGTGCACCGGCTGGACCAGGTCCGGGGCTGGCTTGACTACGCGACCTCGCTGGGCACCAACGGCCTGCTGCTGGGCCCGGTCTTCCGCTCCGCCTCCCACGGCTACGACACCCTCGACTACTTCCAGATCGACCCCCGTCTGGGCGACGTCGACGACCTCACCCGACTCATCGGCGACTGCGTCAGCCACGGCACCCGGATCGTGCTGGACGGGGTCTTCAACCACGTCTCCCGCGAGCACCAGATCGTCACCCGGGCCCTGGCCGACGGGCCGGACTCGGCGGCCGGGCAGTGGATCCGCTGGGTCGACGGCTACCCACGGGCCTTCGAGGGCCACGACCGGCTGATCGAGCTCAACCTGCAGCACCCCGAGGTCGTCGACTACCTGGTCGGCGTCGCCACCCACTGGCTCGACCTGGGCATCGACGGCTGGCGGCTCGACGCCGCGTACGCCGCGGGCGCCGACGCCTGGCGCCCGTTCGTGGACCGAGTCCGGTCGCTGCGCCCCGACACCTGGTTCGTCGGCGAGGTGATCCACGGCGACTACACCGACTTCGTCACCCGCTCCGGGGTCGACACCGTCACCCAGTACGAGCTGTGGAAGGGCATCTGGAGCTCCATCCGGGACGTCAACCTCTTTGAGCTGGCCCACGCCCTGGGCCGCCACCAGAAGATGGTGCAGACCTTCGCCCCGTACACCTTCCTCGGCAACCACGACACCACCCGGATCGCGTCCCAGATCAGCGACGAGCGCCACCTGCCGCACGCGTACGCACTGCTGGCGCTGCTGCCGGGGGTACCGGCGGTCTACTCCGGCGACGAGCAGGGCTTCACCGGGGAGAAGACCGAGAGCGAGTACGGCGACGACGCAGTCCGCCCGGCCTTCCCGGCCCACCCCGACCAGCTCCTCCCGTTCGGGGCGGCCACCTTCGAGCTGCACCAGCGGCTGATCGGCCTGCGGCGCCGCCACCCGTGGCTGACCCGGGCCACCGTCGGCGTACGAGACCTCCAGAACGCCTCGGCCGTGGTCGAGCTGCGCTCGCCGACCGGCCCCGACCGGCTAGACCTGGCGCTGAACCTGGCCGACTCCGAGCTGCCCCTGCCATCAGGAGAGGTACTCACAGGCAGCGACACCAGCGCCGGCACGGTACCGCCCCACGGCTGGACCGTGGTCCGCCCCAGGTGATCGTCCGACCCGTCACATAGTGAGACGACCCGCGTTGCCTGAGGGAGCCTCAGGCTCTGAATCGCCGGTCATCCCAAGCTCTAGCGAAACCCCTAGTGAACCCGCAAACGCGAGGGGGTCGAGAGGGGCCCGTGACCACTCGTCACAGCAGGTCCGTGCTCTGTCATTCCGGCGGGCGCCCGGCCATCTTTCGACCCAGATTGGAGTTCTCTCATCGGGTCCGCTAGCGTTTGGCCCAACGGGAGCCCCAGCTCCCGGCTTGGGGGAAGTCCGATATCTCTGTGGGGAGAGAGCCTATGAACCGTGCCCTGCGGCCTGCCCGGCCACGAGTCTCAGTGGTCATCCCGACCATTAACGAGGCGAGAAACCTCGAAGTACTGCTGCCGGACATGCCCGATGTCCACGAGGTTGTCCTCGTGGACGCCGGCTCGACCGACGACACCGTCGCGGTAGCCGAGCGGCTCGTCACGACTCACCTCAACGTGATCCAGCAGACCCGCTCCGGCAAGGGCAACGCCCTGGTCTGCGGGATGCATGCCGCCACCGGCGACATCATTGTCACGCTCGACGCCGACGGGTCAGCCGACCCGTGCGAGATCGAGTTCTTCGTCGACGCCCTGGTGGCCGGCGCCGACTTCGCCAAGGGCTCCCGGCACATGACCGGCGGCGGCAGCGAGGACTTGACTCTGCTGCGCTCGCTGGGCAACCGGGGCCTCAACCTGGTCAGCAACTTCCGGCTGCGCACCAAGTTCACCGACCTCTGCTACGGCTACAACGCCCTCTGGGCCGACATCGTGCCGGTCCTCGACCTGCCGGACCCGGGCCTGCCGACCCCGGCCCACGGCGGCCGCCTGTGGGGCGACGGCTTCGAGATCGAGACCCTGGTCACGGTCCGGGTCGCTCAGGCCGGGCTGAACGTGGCCGAGGTCCCCAGCTACGAGCTGAACCGGATCTTCGGCGAGAGCAACCTGCGCACCTTCGCCGACGGGCAGCGGGTCCTGCGGACCATCGCCGTCGAGACCGCGACCCGTGGTCGCGGCAAGGTCGGCACCCTGACCTCGTGCGCCCCGCGCCACGACCACGTCGGCCGGTGCCAGCTGCGGACCGCGGCTCAGCGCGACATCCCGTCGGCGATCGCCTCAGCGGCCTGATCCTCCCGGAGGGGCCAGAGCGGGCACCGTAGGAGGAGTCTGCCCTGGCCGCACCGGAGCGGCACACACACATGCACAGCACCAACAAGCAGTCCTGCACGGTTGTGGTCTGCGCGTACACACTGGAGCGCTGGGACGACATTGAGGCCGGGGTCCGGCAGGCAGAGCAGCAGCTCGCCGAGTCCGGACGAGAGGGCCTGGTCCTCATTGTCAGCGACCACAACCCCGACCTGTACGGCAAGGCCACCACCGACCTGGCCGGCGAGCGGGTCCAGGTCATAGAGAACGCCCGCCGACGCGGCCTCTCCGGGGCGCGCAACACCGCCGTCGAGCAGCTCAGCACCGACCTGGTGGTCTTCCTTGACGACGACGCCGTCCCCGAGCCGGGCTGGCTGGAGGCGCTGCTGGCGCCGTTCCAGGACCCGGCGGTGGTCGCCACCGGAGGTGCCGCCGAGCCTCGCTGGCCCGACGGCTGCCAGCGCCCGGCGACCCTCCCGGCACCCCCCGGGCAGCCCGGCGAGCTGGACTGGGTCGTCGGCTGCACCTACCGCGGCCAGCCCACCACGCTCGCCCCCGTACGCAACGTGATGGGCTGCAGCATGGCCTTCCGGACCAGGGTCTTCGACGTCACCGGAGGCTTCGGCGAGGACCTGGGACGGGTCGGCAAGGTGCCCTACGGCTGCGAGGAGACCGAGTTGTGCATCCGGGCCACTCAGGCTGAGCCGAGCAGCCGGATCCTCTTCGAGCCACGGTCGCTGGTCCGCCACCGGGTCAGCCCCGACCGGCTGACCTGGTCCTACCTCTGGCGGCGCTGCTACGCCGAGGGCATCTCCAAGGCTGCGGTGACCGAGCGCACCACTCGCAGCGCATCCCTGAGCACTGAGCTCTCGTACACCACCAAGGTCCTGCCGGCCGCGGTGCTGCGCGAGCTCAGAACCACCCCCTCATCCCCCCGGCGAGGCCTGGCTGGCGCCTTCGCGGTCGTCTCAGGCCTCGCCGTGACCACGTTGGGTTACATCGTGGGCCGGGTCGCCATCCGGCGCGGCCGCACGGTTTCACTGAAGGAGTCGTCACACTCATGAGCCTGACCTGCCGCCTCTGCTCTAGTGAGGACCTGGTCTCCGTGCTCGACCTGGGCGCCAGCCCGCCGTGTGAGTCGTTTCTGCCAGCGTCGGCAGTGGACGACCCGGAGCCGACCTACCCACTGCACCTGCGGCTGTGCCGCGACTGCCTGCTGCTGCAGATCCCGCCGCTGATCGTCCCCGCGGAGACCTTCACCGACTACGCCTACTACTCGTCGTACTCGACGTCGTGGGTCGAGCACGCCGACCGGTACGTCGAGCAGGCGGTGAGCGACCTCGGGCTCGGCCCCGACAGCTTCGTGGTCGAGGTCGCCAGCAACGACGGCTACCTGCTGCAGCACGTCGTGAAGCGCAAGATCCGGTGCCTCGGGATCGAGCCGAGCGTCAACTGCTCCGAGGCGGCCCGGGAGAAGGGCGTGCCCACCCTGACCGCCTTCCTCGACCCCGAGACCGGCCGGTCGGTGCGCGCCGAGCACGGCCCAGCCGACCTGGTCGCCGCCAACAACGTCTGGGCCCACATCCCCGACATCATCGGCTTCACCCAGGGCCTGCGGGCCCTGGTCGCCGACCACGGGCGGGTCTCGATCGAGGTCCACCACGCGCTCTCGCTGGTCAGCGAGGCCCAGTTCGACACCATCTACCACGAGCACTTCCAGTACTGGACGGTGCTGGCTGCCCAGCGTGGGCTGGCCAGCGGCGGGCTGCGGCTGGTCGACGTCGAGCTGCTACCCACCCACGGCGGGTCGATCCGGCTCTGGGCGGCCCCCGAGGAGGCCGACGTCCCGGTCTCGCCCCGGGTGGCCGAGGTGATCGCGGTCGAGACCGCCGCCGGGCTGGACCGGGTCGAGGGGTACCAGGGCCTGGCGGACCGGGTCGCGACCATCCGTGACGACCTCGTCGGCTACCTGATCGAGGCCCGCCGGGCCGGTCGCCGGGTCGTCGGCTACGGGGCCCCGGGCAAGGGGAACACCTTGCTCAACTACTGCGGGATCCGGCCCGACCTGCTCGCGTACACCGCTGACCGGAACCCGTACAAGCACGGCCGGTTCACCCCCGGGGTCAGGATTCCGGTAGTGCCGCCGGAGCAGCTGGTCGCCGACGCCCCCGACGAGGTGCTGGTGCTGCCGTGGAACCTGCGCGACGAGATCACCGCTCAGCTCTCCCAGACCCTCCCCGCCGGAACCCGGCTGGTCTTCGGGCTACCCTCCCTAGAGACCGTCACGCTGGGAGAAGCGTCATGAAAGTCGTCCTGTTCTGCGGCGGCTACGGCATGCGGATGAGAGGTGACGACGGCGCCGGGCTGCCGAAGCCGCTGCAGCTGGTCGGCGAGCTGCCGCTGGTGGTGCACGTCATGCACTACTACGCGGCGCACGGCCACACCGACTTCATCCTCTGCCTCGGCTATGCCGCCGAGCAGGTCCAGGCCGCCGTCACCGAGGCCGTGCTCCGCTGCCCTGGGGCCAGCAGGTGGTCGGTCACCTACGCCGACACCGGCCTCGACACCCCGATCGGGGAGCGGCTGCACCAGGTGGCGCACCTGGTGCGCGACGAGCCGATGTTCTTCGCCAACTACGCTGACGTGCTCAGCGACGTCCCGCTGGACGCGATGGTGGCCCGGATGGAGGCGCACCCTCAGGCCAGTGCCATGATGCTGGCGGTCCGGCCGCAGGCCTCCTTCCACGTCGTCGACCTCGACGGCGACGACACAGTGACCGGGCTGCACTCGGTCGCCGAGCTGCCAGTCCGCGAGAACGGCGGCTACCTGCTGCTGCGGCCCTCGATCCTGGACCACCTCGGCGATGGGAAAGACCTGGTCACCGACGCCTTCTCGGAAGTCATCCCCGACGGCGGGGTGCTGGGCTACCCGCACGACGGCTTCTGGATGCCGGCCGACACCTTCAAGGAGCGAGCGGCGCTTCACGCGATGTGGCAGGCCGGCACCGCGCCCTGGGCGCTTGCGGTCGGCTACGACCCGGCACAGCGCTCCGGTGCCGTGAGCGTGGCAGCGGGCACCTCGGCGCCGGTGCCGGTCCCGTGATCCTGCCGCCGGTGCGGCACCTGGTGCTGGTGGGTGCCCACTGCGACGACATCCCGATCGGGGCCGGGGCCACGGTCCGCGCGATCTGTGAGCAGAACCCCGGGCTACGGGTCTCAGCGCTGGTGCTGACCGGCGCCGGCACCGTACGGGAGGAGGAGGAGCGCACGGCGCTGGCGGCCTTCTGCCCCGGGACCGATCTGTCACTGACCGTCGCCGGGCTGCCCGACAACCGGCTGCCCGCGTTCTGGGCCGAGGCCAAGCAGCAGGTGATGGGGCTGCGTGACCAGGCGCTGGGCAGCGGCCAGCCCGACCTGGTGATCGGCCCGCAGCCGGGCGACGCCCACCAGGACCACCGCCTGGTCGCCGAGCTGCTGGGGCAGGCCTTCCGGCAGCAGCCGGTGTGGGGCTACGAGATCCTCAAGTACGAGTCGGACCTGCCGCCGGTGGACACCTACGTCCCGCTCCAGCGGGAGCAGGCGCTCGGCAAGAGCCGGCTGCTGCACCAGCACTACCCGAGCCAGGTTCCACACCCCTGGTTCGACGAGGAGGCCTTTCTGGGCCTGATGCGGGTCCGCGGCTGCCAGTGCCTGGCCCCGTACGCCGAAGGATTTGTGGTCACGAAGACGGTAGTCACGATTGGGGGACTGACATGAAGGTACTGCTGACGGGCAGCCAGGGATACCTGGGGACCGTGATGGCACCGGTGCTGGCTCGGGCCGGTCACGAGGTGACCGGCCTGGACATCGGCTGGTTCGCACCGAACGTGCTAGGCCCCGAGCCCTCCGACCCGCCGACCGTCACCAAGGACATCCGCGACGTCACGGTCGCCGACCTCGAGGGCTTTGACGCGGTGATCCACCTGGCCGCGCTGTCGAACGACCCGCTGGGGTTCCTGGCGCCCGAGATCACGTACGACATCAACCACCAGGCCTCGACCCGGCTGGCGACGCTGGCCAAGCAGGCCGGGGTGGGACGCTTCCTCTACTCGTCGACCTGCTCGGTGTACGGGGCGGCCGGCTCCGGGCTCGTCGCCGAGGACGCCGAGCTGGCGCCAGTGACCCCGTACGCGATCAGCAAGGTCCGGGTGGAGGCCGACCTGGACCGGCTCGCCGACGACACCTTCACCACCCTCTCGCTGCGCAACAGCACCGCCTTCGGCTACTCACCGCGGCTGCGGGCCGACATCGTGCTGAACAACCTGGTCGGGCACGCGCTGCTGTCGGGCGAGGTGCTGGTGCTCTCGGACGGGACCCCGTGGCGGCCGCTGGTGCACGCCGCCGACATCGCCGAGGTCTTTGCCGCTGCCCTGGTCGCCCCGGCCGAGCGGGTCAACCGGGCCAAGCTCAACGTCGGCAGCGAGGCGAACAACGTCACCGTCGCCGAGATCGCCGAGGCGGTGGCCGCTGAGACCGGCGCCACGGTCCGGATCACCGGCGAGGCCGGCAACGACCCCCGCTCCTACCGGGTCGACTTCAGCAGGCTCCGCGAGACCCTGCCCCAGGTCAGCGTCTCGCGCAGCATCACCGACGGGGCCAAGGAGCTGGTCAGCGCGTACCGGGAGTACCAGATGACCAAGGAGGCCTTCGAGCAGCGCTTCGTCCGGCTGGCCCGGATCAAGCAGCTGCAGGAGGCCGGGCGGCTGGACGCCACGCTGCACACGATCTGATGTCAGCGCTGCAGGCGCTCCACCAGCGCCGCCCACGAGCCGGCGGCCAGGTCCCGCTCGCTCATGGTGCACTCCCCTGCCGGCCAGGGAATCTGCAGGTCGGGGTCGTCGAAGCGGACCGCCAGGTCCTCGCTCGGGTCGTGCGGCCGGTCGATGCGGTACTGCACATCGGCCGGGCCGCGCAGCACCTGGAAGCCGTGCAGGAAGCCGGCCGGGATGTACAGGACCCGGAAGTCCTGGTCGTCGAGCTCGACCGTCAGGTGCCGGCCGAAGGTCGCCGACCCCGGCCGGGCGTCGACCACGGTGTCGAGGACCGCTCCGGCCGACACCCGGACCAGCTTCGCCTCCCCGTCGCCGCTGCGCCCGTGCAGGCCACGGCGGACTCCGGCCCGGGAGCGGGACTGCGAGTCCTGGGTCTGGGGGCCGAAGACGATCCCGTGCTCGGCGGCGACCGCGGCGTCGAAGGTGCGGGTGAACAGGCCCCGGTCGTCGCGGTGCGGGGTCGGGCTGAGCAGGAAGACCCCGGCCAGCTCCAGCTGTCGTACGTCCATGCCAGCATTCTGCCGGGAGGCGAGCTGTGGCTGAGCTGAAGTGTGTTCTGTGCCGCGCCAGCGGCGACCAGGTGGTGCTCGACCTGGGGGCGCAGCCGTCGGCGCGGCAGTGGCCGCTGCCGAGCGACCCCACGCCGGACCCGGCGTACGGGCTGGCGATGTGGGTCTGCCCCGGATGCGGCCTGGCGCAGCTGGCCGAGGACCAGACCACCGAGCCGGAGGTCGCGGTGCCTGAGCCGCAGGCGGTACGGGACCAGGCCGCCCAGGCGGTGGCAGACCTGACCCGGCTGGGCTGGCTGGCCGGGCGCCGTACGGTGCGGGAGTTCGGCTCGCCGCACGGCGGCAGCTGGCTGGAGCACCTGCCGCTGGAGGTGACCGACGGGCCGGCCGACCTGGTGGTCGACAGCCTGGGGCTGATGCACGAGCGGGACCTCGCGGCCGCGGTCGAGGCCCGCTGCGAGGCGCTGGCCGGCGCCGGGGCGCTGGTAGCGCTGGTCCAGCCGCTGGGCGACATTGTCGCCACCGGGCAGTGGACGGCGCTGCGGCACGGGCACTACGCGTACTTCTCGCTGACCTCGCTGCGCAGCGCGCTGTCCCAGGTCGGGCTGGTGCCAGTGACGGCGCTGCGCTACGACCTGTACGGGGGCACGGCCGTCGTCGTCGCCACCCGGGACGGCTCCCCCGATGAGGAGCTGCGCCGGGCGTACGCGGTCGAGCAGGCCCAGGGCCTGGACCGGCCAGAGGGTGTGGCGCGGCTGGCGGCGACGGTCAGTGACAGCCTGGAGCGGCTGCGGGCGTACCTCGACGAGCGGCGCGCCAGCCAGACCCGGCTGTACGGGTACGGGGCGGCGTCGCGGGCGGTCGCCGAGCTGGCGACGCTGGGGGACGCGGCGCGGGCGCTGACCGCGGTGGCGGACGCCTCGCCCGCCAAGCAGGGCCGGGCCCTGCCGGGCTCCCGGGTGCCGGTGGTCTCGCCGGAGCAGCTGCTGGCGGCCGACCCAGAAGAAGTCCTGGTGCTGCTGCCGGACCTCGTCGGCGAGCTGCTGGAGCGCTACCCGGCGCTGGCGGGGCGGCTGGTCGTCGCCGGGCCGGGCGGGGTGGCGCTGCCGAGCCGGCAGATCGAGCGCTGGGACCGCTCGGTGGCCTGGCAGCGTCGGCTGCACGAGCTGGTGCCGGCCGGGGCCCACACCTATGCCCGGGGCCCGGACCAGTACCCCGAGGACGCCTGCCCGGTGCTGGTGCGCGGGCGCGGGGCGCAGGTCTGGGACGTCGACAACCACAGCTACGTCGAGTACGGGATCGGGCTGCGGGCGGTCACCCTCGGGCACCGTCATCCGCGGGTTGACGAGGCAGTTCGCCGGGCGCAGCGGGACGGGGTGAACTTCTCCCGCCCGACCCGGCTGGAGGCCGAGGTGGCCGAGCGGTTCCTGGCCAACCTGCCCGGCGCGCAGCGGGTGAAGTTCGCCAAGAACGGCTCCGACGTCACCACGGCGGCGGTCCGGCTGGCCCGGGCGGTGACCGGACGGCAGCGGCTGGCGATCTGCGACCAGTCCTTCTTCTCGGTCGACGACTGGTGGATCTCCCACTCCGAGATGGACGCCGGCACGGCTCCGGCGGAGCGTGACGCCGGCACCCTGTTCGCGTACAACGACCTGGCGGCGGTCACCGAGATCGTCGAGCGCGGCGATGTGGCGGCGGTGGTGCTGCAGGCCGCCAGCACCACCGAGAACCCGGAGCCGGGCTTCCTGGAGGGGCTGCGGGCCCTGTGCGACCGGACCGGGACGGTGCTGGTCTTCGACGAGATCATCACCGGCTACCGCTGGCACGTGGGCGGGGTGCAGACCCTGACCGGGGTGACGCCCGACCTGTCGTGCTGGGCGAAGGGGATCGGCAACGGGTACGCGGTCTCGGCGCTGGCCGGCAAGGCCGAGCTGATGGACCTGGGCGGGCTGGGCACCGACCGGCCGCGGACCTTCCTGGTGTCGACCACGTACGGCTCGGAGTCGGTCGGGCTGGCCGCGCTGGACGCGGTGATGAGCGTGTACGCGAGCGAGGACCCGATCGGTCGGATCCGGGCCGCCGGGGAGCGGCTGCGGGACGGGATGAACCAGGTCGTGGCCGAGGCTGGGCTGAGCGCGTACCTGGCGGCGGAGGGAAACCCGGCCTGCCTGATGTTCACCACCCGCGACGCCGAGGGCAGCCGCTCCCAGCTGATGCGGACCGTGTTCCTGCGCGAGCTGCTGCGCCACGGGGTGCTGGGCCAGTCCTGGGTGACCTGCGCCAGCCACACCGACGCCCTGGTGGACCACACCATCGAGGCGGTCCGGGCAGCGCTGCCGACGTACCGGCGGGCGCTGGAGGATCCTGGAGTCCTGGTGGGCCGCCCGGTGGCGCCGACGCTGCGCCGGTACGCCGAGCCCCGACGGCTCCCCCAGCAGAACGTATGACCCGGCCCGAGCAGGGAGGCTGACCAGTGAGTACCCCGGCCGCGGTGGTCCTGATCGCCCACGACAAGCCGAACCACCTGGCCCGGCTGGTCGCGGCGCTGGACGGGCTGCCGGTCTTTCTGCACGTCGACCGCAACACCCCCGACGAGCTCTTCCACGCGATGACCGACCACCTGCCCGACCGGGTCCGGCTGCTGCCGCGGCTGGACGCCGGCTGGGCCCGGTTCGAGGTGCTGGCGGCGGAGCTGTCGGGCTACCGGGCCGCGTACGAGCAGACTGACGCCGAGCACATCATCCTGGGCACCGGCGCTGACTACCCGCTGCTGCCGGTGGACCGGCTGCTGGACCGGCTGGCGATGCTGCGCGGGGTGTCGTGGACCTCGTTCGAGAAGCTCCCGATCCGGGAGTGGGGCCCGATGCGGGGCTACGACCGGTTCCTGTTCCGCCAGCACCCTCAAGGCCGGCGCCGGGTCTGGTCGCCGGTGCCGCGGCGCTGGCCGTCCGGGATCCGCCCGGCCGGCGGTGCCCAGACCAAGATCCTGGCCCGTCACCACGTCGGCCGGCTGCTGGAGGTCCTCGACACCCGCCCGGAGCTGCTGCGCTTCTTCCGCGAGGCCTGGACCCCGGACGAGGTCACCCTGCCGTCGATCTTCACCTCCCCCGCCTTCGGGATGGACTGGGAGCACAGCCACGTCCGCGGTGAGCACGCCTGGTACATCGACTGGGGCACCGGCGACATCGCGAACCCGCACTGGCTCGACGAGTCGTCGCTGCCGGCGCTGCGGCAGGCCCGCAACCGTCCCGGCGGCGGGGCCCTGTTCGCCCGCAAGTTCGCTGACGACTCCGGCCCGCTGCTGGACCGGATCGAGGCCACCATCTGGGACTGCTGAGCGCCCGCGCCGTACGCCGACGTGACCTCCGCGCTGCGGCCCGGGCCGCTGAGGCCGTGGTCAAGGCTGGGCCGCTGGCCTGGTGACGCCGGTCGGCCCCGACCTGGGTCTGTGGCCGGCCGGTGGACCTGGTCACGGCTAGCTCTCTGCGCTGCGAGGTGCCCGGACCGAGGTCCGCGACCGGGAGGCCACCACGAGTCACGACGGTGTGTACGGTGTCAGCGAGCGGGCCGCCGCTGACCCCTGCCGGGGGTAGCCTCCTGAGGGTCTCCACTGCGAAGGACGTGTTCGTTGTCTCTCTCCAGTCCCGCTGTATGGCTCCTCGCGCACCAGGCGGTGCGGCAATGACGGTCGTCACGGTCACCGAGCGCCCTGGGGTCACCGTCGAGGTCACCGATGGCCGGCTCACCCTGGTGCAGCTGTCGCGGCAGCTCCTCGACCGGGCCCAGACCGACCCCGACGTCGCCGCCCAGCTGGTCGCCACCACGATCGGCCGGGCACTCGACGAGAACAGCGCCGCCTTCTGGCGCCAGCTCCCGCCCCCTGGGCACCCGTACGCGCGCCAGCTGCACGACCGGTTCGTCCAGACGCTCACCCAGCCGCCCGCGGAACCGTCGGTGCAGGGACGAGTGGCCGACACCGCCGCCGTACAGGTGGAGGCCAGCCCCGGACTGAGGACGGTCGTGGTCCCGGACTTCCTGCTGGCTCCCGAGCACCGGGCCGAGCTCGAACGGGCTCTGGTCTCGACCGTCAACAGCCAGCTCGCCGCTGCCGCCCAGGCGGTGCACGACGAGCTGGAGCCGGTCTTCGCCGGGCAGCCCACCATCGACTGGGACGACGTCGAGCGGAACCTCGACGCCCCCGACACCAGGAGGTTTCTGAGATGACCGTCGTTGTCACATCCGCGTGGGGCAAGGGCGCCGAGGCCATGCGCCAGGCAGGCCAGCAGTGGGACCGTGACATCCGAGAGGTGCGCAACGAGGTCATGTACACCTCGCAGGAGCCTGCCGCCAACTCGGACTCTCCGGTCGACAACGTCATCACCGGGGGCACCTGGGCGATCGAGACCCGCTGGTACGACCTGACCGGGAACCTGGCAACGAAGTTCTCCGGAGATGCCGCCAAGCTCGAGCAGACCGCCAAGGCCTACAACGACAGCGAGGAGGAGGCCGAGGCCTCGGCTAAGTTCTGGACCTGGAAGGAGAAGTGATGAGTTACGCTTCCCACGTCTACGACGTCGCTCAGGTCAAGCGCCCCGACCCAGACCGCACGCTCCAGGAGCGTGCCAACGCCTACCGGCGGCTGGCCACGGCCTGTGACGCCCGGGCCGAGGACGTCGACACCATCATCGGTGACATCGAGCGGACCTGCTCCGGCCCGGCCGTCGAGAAGTTCAAGACGGCGATGCGCGACGCCACCTCCCTGCACACCAAGCTCCCAGAGTTCTCGGCTGCCGCCACCCTCACCGCTGACCGGCTGGAGCAGGCGGACGCGACCCTGCGGGCTGGAGTGCAGGACATGGATCAGTACACGCTGTGGGTGGCCAACACCTGGCTGACTCTGATCAGCCCCATCGCCCAGACCCAGCGCGCCCAGCTCATCAACAAGGCTCGCCAAGACCTCCACAAGAAGTCGGACAGCCTGGCGAGCACGCTGAGCAAGATTCTGCGTGTCGAGCTGCCCCAGGAGGTGGGGTACCACTCCGAGTCGGAGGCCGAGAACAACGTGGGCGGGGTCCTCGACCAGCAGACCATCGACCGCTGGACATCGTCGGAGATGGACGAGTCGGAACGAGAGACCGCGCTGAACACCCTGGTGCAGCAGATGGCTCAGCGCCAGCACGTCGACCCGCCACCCACCGTGGAGATCATCCCCGACAAGAAGGGAGACCCTGCCGCGGCGTACTACCCGGACGATAACATCATCCGCATCCAGTCCAGCGCAGCGCGGGACGGTTCGGTCTTCGGCACTCTAGGGCACGAGCTGGGCCATGCCGAGCAGACCCAGCTGGTCACCGAGTACCGGAATCTGAGCCCCGCCGATGTGAATGCCATCCGCAGCGGTAGCAGACCGGACCCGTTCGCTGAGCACGATATGTCGATCGACGATGTCGAGTACATGTCACAGGTCGAGTCCACCTATGACCCCCAGCAGGCCTGGAAGTACCGCTTCCACCTCAAGGAGGTGCACTCCGAGCAGACCCGGGCCGAGGAGGCAAACCGGGTCACCGACCAGGAGATCAACAAGGCAATCGACGACGCCACCTAGCCGCCCGTCTGCACCGCTAGCGCCGGGTGACCACCAGCACCACTGCCCCGCCAGGGGTAGGGGTGATCACCCAGGTGGCCTGCCCGGGGCCCTTCGGACGCATCCGGCGGCGCAGCTGGGCCGGGTCCAGCCCGATCCGGCGCTTCTTGATCTCCAGGGTCCCGACCTGGTGCTCACGCACCCAGGCCCGCAGCACCGGCTCCCGCAGCGGCAGCCGCTCCAGCACCTCGAAGCCGGTGGCCAGGGCGGTCGGAACCAGCCGGTCCGAGGTCAGGTACGCGACCTCGGGCGCCACCCGGCCGGCGTCCAGCAGCCCTGCCAGGGTCCCGACCGCCTGCGCCCGGACCACGGCCGGGTCCGGCTCGTACAAGTAGCGCCCGACCGCCCGTACCGGGCAGTCGTCGCGCGCGCTGATCTGCTCACCGCCGGGCAGCAGCAGCGCCCGGCGCTGGCCGGGGGCCCCGGTCCCTGACCAGAGCGAGGCCTCGACCAGGTCGCCGTGGTCGCTGACCCAGGTCACCTCGGCCGAGTCTGGGAGCATCCGGTACGGCAGGCCGGGCCCCAGCTTGAGGCAGGCCAGCCGGGACGGGTCGAGCAGCGGCGCCAGCACCGCCCAGGGAGGGCTGAGGTCAGCCGGGTCCCAGCTGCGGCCCCGGCTGGTACGCCGCGCCGGGTCAGCGAAGACCGCGTCCCTGGGCCCGACCTCGGCGACCGCGTCGGCGGCGTCGCCGACCCGTACCTGGCCAGGCCAGCCGGCCAGCGCCAGGTTGGCCTGGGCCAGCACCGCGGTCACCGGGTCCCGTTCCACCGCCACCACCGGCAGCCTGGTCTCGACCAGCGCGAGCGCGTCCAGCCCGAGACCGCAGCCCAGGTCCCAGACCCGGCCGGCCCCAGCGGCGGCGAACCGCTCTGCCCGCCACCTGGCGACCGCCGGCCGGGTCGCCTGCTCCAGCCCGTCACTGGTGAGAAAGAGGTCGTCGCGGCCGAGCTTGGGCCGGCCGCGGCGCCGCAGAGCCACCTGCTCCAGGACGGCCGCCGCCCGCTGCGGTGGCAGGTCGCGGCGCAGCCGGGTCGCGGCCGCCAGCGACGACGGGTCAGGCTCGCTGGCCGCCGCCGCCAGCCACGCGGCGGCCTCGGCCCCCACCAGCCACTGCGCCACCTCCAGCTCCATCGAGCTGAGACTAGCTCGCACGCCTGGCCTGGGGAGTCATATGCTCGTCGGCATGAAGGTGCTCAAGGGGATCCTCGCGGCGCTCGGCGTGATTGCGCTGATCGTGGCGATCGTGATGCTGATCAGGATCTCCTGGAACCTTCAGGGCATCCTCGGCTCCGCCAACCGGTACGCCCCGGACGGTGGGCAGCAGTGGGGCAACCCGGTCCAGGACGTGATCCTGAGCTCCGGGGTTGCGCTGCTGTCGGGGCTGCTGCTCGGGATCGGGCTCGGCCTGCCGAGGCGGACCTCCAAGACGGTCCGTGAGGAGGCTGTCGCCACGTACCAGCGGACCGCTGAGCCGCTGCCGGCGCCCGCCGAGACCCCGCAGCAGCCCTCGCTGATCGACAAGCCCACGACCAACCCCTGAGCCGGCCGCACACCCCCCGGCCCCAGACGGGCCCGCCGCAGCCACTCCCCCCGGCGCGGCGGGCCCTCGGTCGCTGTCAGGGCACAGTGCTGTACGACCAGCCGACCGGGCGGCCGTCCCGGTAGGGCATCACGCCGTGGAACTGGGCGGTGCCCGGGGCGAAGACCAGCGGCAGGAAGTGCCGGTCGCCTTCCCACATCGGCAGGTCACCGGCCAGCAGCCGCTGCAGCGGCACCCACTCCAAGACCCCTTCGGGGTTGCGCTCGGCGACCGTACCGGTGAAGGCGTCAATCACGAAGATGAAGCCGAACCAGTCCTCACCGCCGGCCCCGAAACCCGGCCAGGAGACTGTTCCCCGTAGCCGCAGCGAAGTTAGCTCGATCTGGGCCTCCTCGGCGAGCTCTCTGCGCAGAGCCGCCACGACGTCTTCGTCCGGCTCGACCTTGCCCCCGAGCCCGTTGTACTTGCCGAGCTGGTGGTCGCCCGCCCGCCCGACCCGGTGAATCAGCAGCACCCGCTCCCGGTCCGGTGACAGGACATAGCCCAGCACCCCGAGGACCGGCGTGTACGGCATCAGACCACGACCGTCGACACCGGCAGCCCCGAGTCGACACCGATGTCCAGCGCCGACGGCCGGACCCCGGCCCGTACCGCGGCCGAGCCGAGGACCGCGATCATGGCCCCGTTGTCGGTGCACAGCCCCGGACGGGGCCGACGCAGCCTGATCCCGGCCTGCTGGGCCCGCTCGGCGAGCAGGGCCCGCAGGCGTGAGCTGGCCGCCACCCCGCCGCCGATCACCAGGTGGTCGACGCCCTCGTGCTCGCAGGCCGCGATCGCCTTGGCGCTGAGCACGTCGCAGACCGCCTCCTGGAAGGAGGCCGCCACATCGGCCACCGGCACGTCCTCACCGTCGCGGCGGCGCAGCTCCACCCACCGGGCCACTGCGGTCTTGAGCCCGGAGAAGGAGAAGTCGAAGCGGTGCCGCTCGAGGTCCTTGGCGGCGGTCAGGCCCCGCGGGAAGGCGATCGAGCGCGGGTTGCCGGCCCGGGCGGCCTGGTCGATCGCCGGCCCGCCGGGGTACGGCAGCCCCAGCAGCCGCGCCACCTTGTCGAACGCCTCACCGGCGGCGTCGTCGATGGTGGAGCCGATCTCGCGGACCGAGGTCGCGATCTGGTCCACCCGCAGCAGCGAGCTGTGGCCTCCGGAGACCAGCAGCGCCATCGTCGGGGTGGGCAGTGGGCCGTGGTCGAGGATGTCGACCGCGACGTGGCCGACCAGGTGGTTCACCCCGTACAGGGGCTTGTCGAGGGCCCCGGCCAGGGCCTTCGCGGCAGCCAGCCCGACGACCAGCGCCGAGACCAGTCCGGGCCCGGCGGTGACCGCGACCGCGTCCACCTCCGACAGGTCGATGTCGGCGTCAGCGCAGGCCCGCTCCAGGGTTGGGCGCAGCGCCTCCAGGTGGGCCCGGGAGGCGACCTCGGGAACGACCCCGCCGAAGCGGGCGTGCAGCTCCACCGACGAGGCGACCCGGTTGGCCAGCAGCTCGTCACCGCGGACCACCCCGACCCCGGTCTCATCACAGCTGGACTCGATCCCGAGAACCAGCGGACCGGTCACGAGGCGACCCCGACAGGCTCGTCGAACCTGGCCAGGTCGAGCTCCATCACCATCGCGTGCCGGTCGCGGCCGTAGTAGTCGAGGCGCCGGTCGATCGGCTCGAAGCCGAACCGCTCGTACAGCCGGTGCGCGCTGGCGTTGGTCTGCTCGACCTCCAGCAGCATCCGGTGCGCGCCGGTGGCCTGGGCCCACTCGATGCCGGCCCGGACCAGCCGCTGCGCGACCCCCTGGTGGCGCCACTGCGGGGCTACCACCACCCGCAGCAGGTCGGCGAAGTCGCCGCTGGTCTGAAAGGTGGCCACCCCGATCACCTGACCGTCGGCGTCCCGGTTGACCAGCACGTACCGGTCGTCGGCGGCGAGCTCGGCCGCCCAGGCCTCACGTGACCAGCCGTGGTCGAAGCCGGTCTGCTCCAGAGCCAGGATCTGGTCCAGGTCGGCGGTACGAGCAGGGGCGATGATCATGAGTCCCTCCTGGGGAGTGCGGACTTGCTCGAGGTCGGTACCTCGGCGTCGGGACGGCGCAGGTAGAGCGGTTCGGTGCCGGCCCTGCGCAGCCGGTGCTGGTGCGCGGCGAGCACGCCGGCGTCTAGCCGCAGCCCGCCGTCGGCCACTCCACCGGGCAGGTCAGGGTAGCGCAGGGCGCCCGGGCCGACGACCGGCAGCACCGGCAGCTCGGCGGGGCGGGAGACATGAGGCCCGTCGCTGCGGCGGCCGTCAGCCCCGTACGTGGCCCAGTAGACCTCGCGGCGGCGGGCGTCGGTGGCGACCAGGTACGGGCCGCGGGGCCGCCTGGCGGCGTACTGCAGGCCCAGCACGTCCAAGCTGCAGACCCCCTTCAGCGGCACGTCGAGCAGGTACGCCAGGGCCTGGGCGGTGACGATCCCGACCCGCAGTCCCGTGTACGGGCCGGGCCCGAGCCCGACCACGATCCCGGCCAGGTCGTCGAGCCGCTCCCCTGCCTCGGCCACCACTCGGCGGACCAGCGGCATCAGCTGCTCGACGTGAGCGTTCGGCTGGTCAACGGCGCCGGTGGCCAGGACCTCCCCGGCCCGCCCGACCCCGGCAGACACCCCGGTCGAGGTGTCCAGCCCCAGCCACAGGCCACTGTCCAGGTCAGACATCACCCTCCTCGGCCCCAGGCCCCAGATCCAGGGCGGCACCGTCCCAGCGGGGCCCGGTTGCGGTCACGGTGACCAGGCGGGTCTCGTCGGCGGCCGACCGGTCGATGCTCACCTCGAGGCGGCTGTCGGACAGCTGCTCGGCCTTGCCCTCGCCCCACTCGATGACGGTGACGGAGGTCTCCAGGGACTCGTCCAGGTCGAGGTCGTCGACCTCGGCGAGGGCTCCCAGCCGGTACGCGTCGACGTGCACCAGCGCCGGGCCGGCGCCGGTGGGCCGGTGGACCCGGGAGATCACGAAGGTCGGTGAGATGACCGGGCCCTCGACCTCAAGGCCGGCCCCGATCCCCTGGGTGAGGGCGGTCTTGCCGGCCCCCAGGGGCCCGGTCACGAGCACCAGGTCACCGGCTCGCAGCTGCCGGGCGAGGCGACGTCCGAGCACGTGCATGTCGGCCGCGGTCGGCACGGTCAGGCTCGGCAAGGGCATCCTCCTTCGGTCGCGAGCATGCTACGACTCTCACCGCCGGCGACGGCCCGCTCCCGGGTGTGGTCCACGTCGCGGACGCCGGGGCGCCGGGCGGGGCGCGACCAGGGCCTCGTACGCGGCCTCGGGGACTGGCTCGCGCTCGGTCCAGGCGCCGACCAGCCCGGTCACGGTCTCGTCGTCGGGGACGACTGGGACGAAGTCGGCCTCCAGGCCGGCCTGGCGGCAGCTCTGGGCGACTAGCCGCCGCTGGTGGCGCAGCAGCACGCTCACCACCACCCCGTCGCTGCCGGCCCGAGCGGTCCGCCCGGCCCGGTGCAGGTAGCCCTTGCTGCTCGCCGGAGGATCGGCCTGCAGCACCAGCGCGACGTCGTCGACGTGGATTCCGCGGGCGGCGACATCGGTCGCGACCAGCACCGGCAGGCTGCCGTCGCGGAAGGCGCCCAGGACCCGGGCCCGGGCCCCCTGCCGCAGCCCGCCGTGCAGCGCGCCGGCCATGATCCCGGCCGCCCGGAACCGCTCGGCGACCCGGTCGGCGCCGGCCTGGGTCCGGACGAAGACCAGGGTCCGGCCGCGCCCGGAGGCCGCGACCTGGTTCACCAGCTGGTTCTTCTGGTGCGGCGCCACCACCCAGAACAGGTGCTTCATGCTGCTCACCGAGGCCGTGCCCGGGTCGACCTCGTGGGTCACCGGCCGGTGCAGGTAGCGCTGGACCAGACGGTCGATGGCCTCGTCAAGGGTCGCCGAGAACAGCAGCCGCTGCCCGCCGGCGGGGGTGGCGTCGACGATCGTGGTCACCGCGTCCCAGAAGCCCAGCTCGGCCATGTGGTCGGCCTCGTCGAGCACGGTGACCTGCACCGTTGACAGGTCGGCCGCCCCCTGCTCGATCAGGTCCACCAGCCGGCCCGGGGTCGCCACCACCACGTCGACGCCGCGCTCGAAGGCCCGGATCTGCGGCCCGTACGCCATCCCGCCGGCCACCAGCGCGACACTCATGGTGAGCGCGTGCGCCAGCGGCGCGAGGACGTCGGCGACCTGGACCGCGAGCTCGCGGGTCGGGACCAGGACCAGCCCACGGACCCCGAGCCGGTCGTCGGCATCGAGGCGGGCCAGCATCGGCAGCCCGAAGCCCAGGGTCTTGCCCGACCCGGTCCGGCCGCGGCCCAGCACGTCACGCCCGGCGAGAGCGTCGCCGATGGTGGCCTGCTGGATCGGGAACGGGGTCACGATCCCCTGCCCGGCCAGGACCTCGACCAGCTCGGTGGGCAGTCCGAGGGCCGCGAAGCCGGACCCGGCCGGCGCCTCGGCCCGGGGCACCTCGGTGACCGGGGCCCAGCCCATCTGGTCGGCGCCGGTCACGGGGTGGGAGCGGTCGTCGCCTGGGCGCGGGCGGCGCCGGTCCGCCTGGCGGTCTGGGTACGGGCGACCGGCCGGGCGGCCCCGCCCGGCTTCCCGGCGCTCTGAGCGCTCCCCGCGCCGTGGCCCCCACCGGCGGGTACCGGCCCGCGGCCCCGACCGGCGGTCCGACCTGTCCGTCTGCTCGCCCCGCTGGGGGCGCCAGGCCCGCTGCGGCTGCTCGCTCCAGCGCTGCTCCTCGTCACGCTGCTCGGCCCGCTGCGGCTGCCATGCCCGCTGCGGCCGCCCGGACCAGCCGGTCCGCTTGTCTCGGCCGGGCCGGTGCCCGGGCTTCTCGTCTCGGCGCCCGGACCGGAACCTCCGCTCGTCGTCGCGCCGGCCCTGGCCCTGCTGGTCTCGCTCCTGCTGCCAGGCGGCCTGCGGCCGGCTCCGCGGAGCCGAGCCTCGGTTCTCGCGGCCGGACCAGCGGGCGGCCGGCATCCTCGGGCCGCGAGCCTCGCGGCGACGGTCCTGGTCCGGCCCCGACTCGTACGCGCGCCGCGGGGCGGCCCCGCGGGGACGGTCCTGCTGCCGCTCGGGGCGCGACCCGACCGGCGTACGGTCGGCGGGCGCCGGCTTGCCGCGGCCCCGGGCCTGGCGCTGCTCGGCGGACCAGCGGGCCTTCGTGGATCCGGGCGCACGCGACGGCCGGGACGGCAGATGGGGCATCTCACGCTTCTCTCGCCAGTGGACGCGGACCCCGCGCCAGGCTTCTCGGGGTGCACCTCGCACCCGGGCTGCACCAGACTACCAGCGCTGAGCCGCTTCTCAGCGCCGCTCGCAGCATCGCCGCTAGCGGCCTCGGGTCACGCCCAAGCCCTTCCCCGGGTTACGATCCAGGCGTGCGCGTTGCCATCGTCGCCGAGAGCTTCCTGCCACAGGTCAACGGCGTGACCAACTCGGTGCTGCGGGTCCTGGAGCACCTGCGCGCCCGCGGCCACGAGGCGATGGTGGTCGCTCCGGCCGACGACCCGGTGCCCACCTCGTACGAGGGCTTCCCGGTGCAGACCATGAGCGCGCTCAGCCTGCCGGTCTACTCCGACGTCCGGATCGGGCTGTCGCTGACCTCCCGCTTCGAGCGGATCTTCGCCGACTGGGGCCCGGACGTGGTGCACCTGGCGGCCCCCTTCGCGATGGGGTACAACGCCGTCCTGGCCACCAGCCGGATGTCGATCCCGTCGGTCGCCGTGTACCAGACCGAGATCGCCTCGTACGCGGCCCGCTACGGCTGGGGCCGGGTGCAGTCCCTGCTGTGGTACCGGATCCGGCAGATCCACTCCCTGGCCACGATCAACCTGGCTCCGTCGAGCGTCACCGCCGAGCAGCTGCGGGAGCGGTCGGTGCCGCGGGTCAAGATCTGGCGCCGAGGCGTGAACGCCGACCGCTTCCACCCCCGCCACCGCGACCCGGCCCTGCGCGCCGAGCTGGCCCCGGCCGGCGAGGTGCTGATCGGGTACATGGGCCGGCTGGCGCCGGAGAAGCAGGTCACCGACCTGACGGTGCTGGCCGACCTGCCCAGGACCCGGATCGTGGTCGTCGGCGACGGGCCGCAGCGTGAGGAGCTGGAGGAGGCCCTGCCCAGCGCCGCCTTCCTCGGCAAGCTCGGCGGCAACGAGCTGCCCCGGGCGGTGGCCAGCATGGACCTCTTCTGCCACCCCGGCGAGCTGGAGACCTTCGGCCAGTCGATCCAGGAGGCTGAGGCCTGCGGGCTGGCGGTGGTGGCGCCGTGCTGCGGCGGCCCGGTCGACCTGGTCGAGCCGGGGGTGACCGGCTACCTGTACGAGCCGGGTGACCTGGCCGGGCTGCGGGCCAGCGTCGAGCGGCTGACCAGCGACGCCAAGCACCGCCGGCTGCTAGGGCGCCAGGCCCGGGCCAGCGTCGAGCACCGGACCTGGGAGTACATCTGCGACCAGCTGCTCGACTACTACCGCGAGGCGATGCGGACGGTCCGGATCGGCGACCTGGAAGTGGTCTGAGCCGGGCCGGTCCCGCCGCCGCACCGCCGGCACCAGAGCGCGTCGAGACCGGTGCCCGCCGGGACCGGTCCGTGATGAGTCCTCGCCCCCGTACGGGGCAGACCGCCGTCAGCGGTCCGGTCCGGGTCAGCCCGCAGCGTCTGGCACCTCCGCGCCGGTGCGCAGCTGCTCGTACAGCGCCAGGAGCCGTTCAGTCTTCACGCCCCTCCGCTGTGCCCTGCCCCGACGCGTGGGAGGCTTGACCCATGGCGTTGTCGAAGAAGGAGCTGGGGACCGGTGAGTCGGTGGTGATCCACATCCGGCCTCACTGGAAGGCTCTGGTCGGTCCGTTCCTGGCTTTCGTGGTCACCTGCCTGCTGGCCGGGGTGGCCATGGGCTTCGGGACCCCCAAGGCACCGCCCGAGTACCACACCTGGATCAATACCGTGATCGGGGTGGTGGCGCTGCTGGTGGTCCTGGTGGCCACCCTGGCACCGTTCCTGCGCTGGTACAGCACCACGTACACGGTCACCAACCGGCGCCTGATCACCCGCCGCGGAATCCTCAACCAGGTCGGCCACGACCTGCCGCTGATCCGGATCAACAACGTGGAGTACCAGCGCTCGCTGAGCGACCGGGCCCTTGGCTGCGGGACCCTGGTGCTCACCACCGCCGCCGAGGACCCGCTCACCCTGCCCGACCTGCCCGACATCACCTCCGTGCACCGGCAGCTGGCAGAGCTGATGCTGACCGACACCGACCCGAGAGCCGACCATTGAGCCACTCGGCGCTGAGCCGCCGGTGACCGGCCAGCAGACCGGCCAGGAGGTGGGCCGGCCCGAGCCGCGGCTCAGGCTGCAGACCCAGCTGGTCCGCTTCGTCCTCGTCGGGGGGGTCTCCGCGGTGGTGGACTTCGGGCTGCTGACAGGACTGATGGCGCTGGGGCTGGGGCACACCCCGGCCAAGGCGCTCTCCTTCGTGGCCGGCACCACCACCGCGTACCTGATGAACCGGCGCTGGACCTTCCAGGCCGACGGCTCACCGAAGACCTTCACCGCGGTGCTCGCCCTGTACGGGACCACGTTCGTGGTCCAGGTCGGCCTGTTCGCGTGGATGTTCGGGTGGCTGGACGCCCGGTGGGGCACCAGGACCGCCCAGGTGGTCGGCTTCGTCACCGCCCAGGGCGTCGCGACCACGGTGAACTTCATCGTGCAGCGGGCCGTGATCTTCCGGCACCGGGCGTAGTCTCGGCGGTACCTCCAGGGGGCTCGCGCAGCCGCCGGAGGACCGGACCAGACCGGGTCTTTCTCCAGCTGGCTGCCACCGGCCGCCGACCGCAAAAAAGGAGCCCTCATGGCGATGGAACCGCGCTACACCCTCGGCGTCCTGGCCGGCGACGGGATCGGGCCCGAGATCGTGCCGGCCGCGGTACGGGTCGCGGACGCAGCCCTGGCCGCCGCCGGAGCCGCCCCGGTCCGCTGGCTCGAGCTGCCGCTCGGGCAGGCCGCGATCGAGTCCCACGGCGCCCCGGTCCCGACCAGCACCCTGGAAGCCCTCGCCAGCACTGACGGCTGGGTCCTGGGCCCGCACGACAGCGCCTCCTACCCGGAGCCGTACCGCTCCCGGCTCAACCCGTCGGGCACCATCCGCAAGCACTTCGACCTGTTCGCCAACATCCGCCCGGCCCGACCGGTCGCCGGCAGCACTCCCCTGGCTCCGGGAATCGACCTGGTGATCTACCGGGAGAACACCGAGGGCTTCTACGCCGACCGCTCGACGTACCGGGGCAGCGGCGAGCTCATGCCGACCCCAGACGTGGCGATCGCGATGGGCATCATCACCCGGGCCGGCTGCGAGCGGATCGCCCGGGCCGCCTTCGCCGCTGCAGCCCGCCGCCGGCGCCGGCTCACCATCGTCCACAAGGCCAATGTTCTGCGGCTGACGACCGGCATGTTCCGCGACGTCTGTCTGGAGGTGGGCCGCGACTTCCCTGAGGTCAGCGTCGACCAGTTCCACATCGACGCCTTCACCGTGCACCTGCTGCGCCATGCCGCCGAGGTCGACGTGGTGGTGACCGAGAACATGTTCGGCGACATCCTGTCGGACCTGACCGGCGAGCTGGCCGGCTCGCTCGGGGTGGCGCCCTCGCTCAACGCCTCCGCCGAGCGGGCGATGGCGCAGGCCAGCCACGGCTCGGCGCCCGACATCGCCGGCCAGGACCGGGCCAACCCGGTCGGCATGGTGCTGTCGGTGGCGATGCTGCTGGACTGGCTGGCCGACCGGCACCAGGACCAGGCCCTGGCCCAGGCGGCCCGGCTGGTCGAGCACGCTGTCGACGAGACCGTCGCCGCGGGGGTCAGCACCCCCGACCTGGGCGGCAGCGCCACCTGCTCCGGCTTCACCGCCGAGATGGTGGCTGGGCTCGACCGCTGTGCCTGACTGCCCGGGCTCGGCCGCTTCGCAGGCGGCGGCGATCAAGCCGGCGTGGGGGCTCTTGCCGACGCCGCGGGCGTGGGTAGAGTCCCGCCATGCTGAGGCGGCTGTGGTGGGTCGGTGCCGGTCTGTGCCTGGTGAGCGCCGTGGTGATCATGCTGGTGCGCCCGGAGCAGCCGCGGTTCAGCGCTCAGCTGGACGAGCTGGCAGCCACGCTGGACAGCTACTGGACCGCGCCGCCCAACGCCCGGTTGCCGGAGCACATCGCTGTCGACACCGGGGGCCAGATCAAGCGCTCCGTGCTGGAGCTGCCGGCGGTGATCACCTCGTCTCGCACGACCTTCCACACCGAGCAGGTGACATCGGGGCCTGACGGTCACCGGCTGCGGGCCGCGATGCAGGTCCGCTGGCAGACCCGCTCCAGCGCGGGTGACGAGACGATGGACTGGTCCGAGCCGGTCGAGATCCTCGTTGACCAGCGCGAGCAGGTCTCCTCGGCGCGGCTGCTGGGCCCTGCGGCTGAGGACGGGGAGCTGACTCCGCTCGTGGGTGCTACCGGCCGCTGAGCCCAGCCCGTACGTGCTGGACGTCGCCTGCTGCGTACGCGACCAGCCGGCCACCCGTACGCAGCTGGAGCCGGCCGTCGTCGAGCACCGAGACCACCTCGCCGGCCACCTGCTGGTCGCCGGGCAGCAGGACCCGGACCTGGCGCCCGATCGTCACGCAGCGCCGCCGGTAGCGGGGCCCGACGGCCGCCCAGCCGTCAGCCTCCCAGGCCAGGTACGCCGCCCCGATGCCGTCCAGCACCGCGCGTACGACCTGCTCGCGGGAGACCTCCAGGCCAGCCAGGTGCAGCGAGGTGGCGGTGTCGACGGGCAGCTGGTCGCGGCGCTGGTGGACGTTGACGCCCAGCCCGACCACCACGCCCGGCTCCGGACCGCCGACCCCCTCGGCCAGGATTCCGCAGACCTTGCGCTCCTCGTCGGCCGGCAGCAGGACGTCGTTGGGCCACTTCAGGACCGCGGCCACCCCCAGGCCGTCCAGGGCATCGGCGACGCCGAGCCCGGTCACCAGCGGCAGCAGCCCCCACTGCTCCTGGGGCTGCCCCGGCCGGAGCAGGAACGAGAGGCTGACCGAGGTACCGGGAGGGCTCGACCAGGACCGGTCCAGCCGGCCCCGACCGACGGTCTGCTCCCAGGCCACCAGCACCTCTCCGGTCCCAGCCCCGGACCTCGCCGCCTGGGCCAGGTCGCTGTTGGTGGACTCCGTCTGCTCAACGACCGTCACCCGCTGCCAGGGTGCGCTCGGGGTCTGCGTGCTCAGGATCACAGGACAGACCCTAACCAGACGGGGTCTGCGGGCCGCTCCCGGTAGGTAAGGTGCCTGCATGGAGATCGATCTGCGCGCCACCGCTGACCAGACGGCCGGCGGAGTCTGCCGGGTCGATGAGGCCACTCCTGCCGCAGCCGCCACGCCCCGAAGGCCGTACGACCCGGGCGCGTCGGCAGGACGTGGCCCGGAGGTACGGTGCCTGTCCCGTTCCACCCAGGCCGTGAGGTCTGGCGGATGACCTACCGATGAAGGGAAACCTGTGTCCACCACTGTTGTTGATGAGATCCTTGAGCGGGTCCCGGTCGACGAGCTGGCCGAGCAGCTGGGCGTCAGCCTGCAGGAGGCCGAGAGGGCGGCGCGGGCCGCGGTCCTGACCCTGATCGGCGGGCTGCAGCACAACGCCTCCGATGCCGAGCAGGAGCCGGCCGTCGCCGGTGCCCTGCTGGAGCACCAGACCTCGTCGCTGCTGCAGGGCGGGCTCAGCCTGGCCGATGTCGACACCGACGACGGCGAGAAGATCGTGCTGCACATCTTCGGCGACCAGATCGCACCGCTGGCGCAGGCCCTGGGCAGCGGCACCGGCAGCAGCCAGGACCTGATCCGACGGCTGCTGCGGTTCCTGGCCCCGGTCGTGCTGGCCTACCTGGCGCAGCGGATCAGCACCGGCCTGCAGTCGCCCGGCGGCAGTGACCAGGGGATTCTCGGTGACATCCGGGCCGGTGGGCTCGGCGGGCAGGCCCAGCAGCCGGCCGGGCCGGGCGGCGGCGCGGTCCTGGGCTCGGTCCTCGGCTCGATCCTGAGTGGCGGCAGCCTGGGCCCGGTGCTCGGCGGCCAGGCTCCACAGCCCGCTCCGCAGCCGCAGCAGCAGGCCCAGCCCGCTCCGCAGCCGCAGACCCCGCAGCAGCAGGCGCAGCCGCCGGGCGGCGGGATCGTCGACGACATTCTCGGCGGCCTCTTCGGCAACCGCTAGACCGGTGCGCCTGGTTCTTGCCTCCCGCTCCCCGGCCCGTCTCAGCACCCTGCGACGGGCCGGGATCGAGCCGCAGGTCCTGGTCTCCCAGGTCGACGAGAAGGCGGTCCGGACCACCGACCCTGAGGACCTGGTCCTCGAGCTGGCGCGGCTCAAGTGCGAGGCGGTCGCGGCCACCCTGCCAGCCGACGACGAGGTCGTCGTGGTGGGCTGCGACTCGGTGCTGGAGCTCGACGGCGTGCCGTACGGGAAGCCTGGCTCGGTCGAGGCCGCGGTGAGGCTCTGGCACCGGCTGACCGGGCGGCAGGCCAGCCTGGTCACCGGCCACCATGTCGTGGTCCGCTCCGGCGGCCAGGAGCGGCGGGCGACCCGGAGCGCCGCGACCACGGTCCACTTCGCTGACCTCAGCACCCCCGAGATCGAGGCGTACGCGGCGACCGGCGAGCCGGAGCACGTCGCTGGTGGCTTCACCATCGACGGCTGGGGCGGTCCCTTCATCACCCGGATCGAGGGCGACCCGCACAACGTGGTGGGGATCAGCCTGCCGCTGCTGCGGATGATGCTGGCCGACCTGCAGGTGGCCTGGTACTCCCTGTGGTCCCCGGGGCCTGCGGCCTGACTCCGGCCGGCTCGTCACGGCCCGTCGAGCCGCACCTCAGCGGGGCCGGACCCGGATGGTGAGCCCCCAGACCCGCTCGCTGGCGGTGTAGGTCCCCTGGTACTGGTCGTCCTCGAAGACCAGCGCATCAGGCCCGCTGCCGGTGACCCGCCAGCCCCGGCGGGGCAGCTGCTCGGCCAGCACCGTACGAACCTGCTGGTGCTCGGAGCCGTACCCGAAGGCCGAGACCACGTTGGGCTGGTCGACCCGCCGGCTCAGCGAGACCCCGCTGGGCAGCAGCACCCGGCTCGCCGGCCCGTTGCGCCAGCCCAGGTCAGCCAGGCTGGCGGTCCCCGGCGGCGCCGGCTCGCTCACCGCCGTGCTGGTCGGCACCGGGCTGGGGGCTGTCGCCGAGACAGTCCCGCAACCGGCCAGCAGCGCCCCCAGCACGGCAGGCAGGGCGAGAGCTCGGACGAGGCGCACGGACACACGCTAGCCGGGCCCGCCCTGGTCGCGGCACGACCACGCGGCTGAGGCCGGTGAGATACCGTACAGATCCGATGAGTGGGCAGCAGAACAGCACCGAGACCCAGCGCCGCCGGTCACGACTGCCGGCGCCGCTGCGAGCCGTACGCCCCAAGCAGTGGGTGAAGAACGTGCTGGTCTTCAGCGCGCCGCTCGCCGCGGGTCGGCTGCTGGACCTGCGGGTGCTCACCGGCACCCTCCTGGCGCTGGCCGCGTTTACCCTAGTCAGCTCCTTTGTGTACCTGGTCAACGACATTGTCGACGTGGCCGAGGACCGCCAGCACCCGACCAAGCGGTTCCGCCCGATCGCCTCCGGCGAGCTGAAGGTGCCGGTCGCGGTGGCGATGGCGGTGGTGTGCCTGCTGGCCGGGGTCGGGATCGGCCTGGTGACCGCGGTGCCGCTGGCGGTGGTGCTGGTGGTGTACGTCGTGCTGCAGCTCGGCTACGCACTGTGGCTGAAGCACCAGCCGGTGGTGGACCTGGCGGTGGTGGCGGTCGGCTTCCTGCTGCGGGCGCTGGCCGGCGGCCTGGCGAGCGGGATCCCCATCAGCCAGTGGTTCCTGCTGGTGGCCTCGTTCGGGTCGCTGTTCATGGTGGCCGGGAAGCGGTTCTCCGAGCTGGTCGAGCTCGGCCCCGATGCCGGCACCCGGCCGTCGCTGGCGGCGTACTCGACCCACTACCTGCGCTTCGTCTGGGCCCTGTCGGCGACCCTGGTGATCACCTTCTACTGCCTGTGGGCCTTCGAGCAGCACGCCCGCACGGTCTGGTCGGTGCCGTGGACCGCGGTCTCGATCGCCCCGTTCACCCTGGCGGTGCTCTCGTACGCCCGCGACATCGACCGCGGCACGGCCGGGGAGCCGGAGAACGTGGTGCTGCACGACCCGGTGCTGATCGTGCTCGGGCTGCTGTGGCTGGGGACCACGGGGATCGCGGTCTTCGGCCGGCCGGTCTAGCTAGACCCGACCCAGGAGAGCCTCATGAGTCCCCCTCGCCCTCGTCGCCGCGGCAGGAACCGGCAGCGCAGGCTGGGTGGCATGACGCAGCGCAGGCTCCTGGAGGCCATGGCTCTGGTCGGGGCCACCCTGGCCGTGCTGGGCATGGGGCTCATCGTCACCTTGCCGTGGTCCCTCGGCCTGCCCGCCGGGGGTGCCCTAGTCGTTGTGGGGCTGGTGTCCGTGGTCCGGGCGGTGGTGAGGCTGCGCTCCCACAGCGGCCCTGACGCTGCCGTGCCCGGGCCGCCGCCGGTGCTGATCGCGGCCCTCGCGGCCCTGGTCGCCGCCCTGGTCCCGGTAGGTGTCCACGTCAGGACCGGCCTGCTCTCCTCGGCGGGCGGTGTCGACGTCCTCGTCGCGGCACTGCTCGTGGTCGCCGCGGCGGTGGCTCTGGCCGTACGCTGGTCCCGCTGACGAGAACGGCTCCGCTCTCGTACGGCCACAGTGGCCGGTCCCCCGCCAGGGCCGGACCGGTGCTCACTATCTCGTAGCTCATCAGAGTCGAACCTTAGGAGGGCCTCATGCATCCTCTGGCGCTGGTCACCGGAGCCTCAGCGGGTATCGGTCGCGAGATCGCCGCCGAACCTCGCTCGTCGCGGGTACGACATCGTGGGTGTCGGCGCGTCGACCCGAGTCGCCGACCTGGGTGCCGCGCTGCCGGGCGTGACCACGTACCCGGTGCAGGCCGACCTGGGCGCCGCTGACGGTGTGGCGCAGGTCTGGTCCCGTGTGGAGCAGCTGGGCCGCGGTCTGGATGTCGCCGTCCTCAACGCCGGCCGCAGTCTCGGTGGCGCCTTCCTCGACACCGACCTCGACGACGAGCTGGCCCTCCTGAGCCTGAACGTCACCGGCCAGGTCCGCCTCGCCAAGCCGGTCGTACGGCTGATGGCCCAGCAGGGTCGCGGACACATCCTGATCACGTCCTCGCTGTCGGCGACCACGCCCACCCCGTACGAGTCGATCTACGGTCCGACCAGGGCGTTTATGCTGTCGTTCGCGGAGGGGCTGCGCGAAGAGCTGCGCGAGTACGGGGTGGTCGTGACCTGCCTGCTGCCCGGCGCGACCGCCACAGAGTTCCACCACCGGGCCGGGATGGACAACACCGTGTACGGGGACAGCTCCTGGAAGACGGACCCCGCCCTGGTCGCCCGGCTCGGCGTCGAAGGTCTCTTCGCTGACCAGGACCACGTGATCGGCGGCGGCCCCGACACCCACGAGGCCGCCCGCCGCAACCTCAGTCGCTCCTGGGTGGACAACGCCCGAGCCTTCGCCGAGACCTCACGCCCTCCGGGCCTGCCCAGCCTCAGCGAAGCGGCCACTTCCGAATCGTGTAGCTGATTCTCTGGTGCTTCTCATGCCACACGCCGACCTCGGGGCTGACCGCGTTCAAGACATACCGGATAGAGTACAAAGTTCTCCAGTTCGCCTTGCGCGACAGTACTGGCTCTAAGTGGGCAATACGATTGCGGACCCAAACCAGATGGTCGATGTGGCGCCTCAGGTCAACGCCAGGATCGCCTGCAGGAAGCCTGAAGGCGCTGGAAACGGAAGCCCTCCACAGCCGACGGACGCGCTTGCCTCGACGGTGCGTGGATGCGGGCACAAGAAAACGCCAGGCGCCGAATGTCGTCTGCATCGCTCGCCTGCAGCAGCCTCGAGAGCTCGGCCATGGCTTGCCGAAGAGTTCTTCGAAGTACCACCCGAGCAGCCGGGCTGAGACTGTCGATAGCCGACGCGTGCGTCGCCTCCAGGTTCGTGATCAGCACATCGTGGTCAACGATACCTTCAACCCCCAGAGAGACTGGATCATACTGGTTGAGGATTTCCACAAGAACCGCCGTCGCTGATTTTACAGCATACTCATCACGGATCTCACTACTGAACCAGTCCTGCAAAGTTGACTCAAGGTCGACGGCCAGCAGGGCCACTCCGTGCTCCTGCCCCAGGGTCCGACGAAAAGCTCGGGTAGACGGAGAGGGGCTAAGAATGACCGATGGACGCTTCCCGTAGACCCGCACAAAAAATCAATAAGCGCTTTCGCAAGTCCAGCCACCTGCAACCCGTCAGCCACACGGCTACTGTACCGAAATGTCTGAAGGCCCGCCCCGGACGGGACGGACCTTCAGCTCAAATGTAACGAGCTGCGTCCCGCAAGCGGGGAGCTACGTCTTCAAGCCTGAGCGTAGCGGCTGGCGCCGGAACCCACAAGACCAGAGCGACGGGCTGTCTGGCGCTGGCTACGCCGGCACCGGCCCCCACCCTCGACGGTCTCACCTGCTCAGATCTGGCCTCCAGGGGGTGACGAACGGGTTCGGTGGCAGCTGCTCGACCGCGGCCAGCAGCCCGGCGGCCAAGGCCCCGTCGATCTGCTCCCGGATCAAGTCGGCGTGCCCGGCGTGCCGGGCGAGCTCCGCGATGTCCTGCAGCAGCAGGTACCGCAGCGCTGCCCGGGCCGGCTCGTCCCGCCCGTACCAGGGCGCCGGCCCGACCTCGACCTCGGCGCCCGGGTCCACCTCCTCCAGAGCGCTGAGGTACCCGGCGACGAGCTCGTCGTAGCGGGCCAGCACCTGCTCGAAGGACTCCTCCTCGGTCAGCGCGAAGCTGGCGTAGAAGTCCTCGTAGCGGGGTGGATGGGCGACCGGCTGCTCGAGCTGGACCAGCCGCCCAGCCAGCACGTAGCTGCAGTGCTTGATGATCCCGGCGATGGACAGCGCGGAGGCCAGCGGGCGGGCCCGCAGCTGCTCGTCGCTCAGCCCGTACGCCGCGGCCCGGACCGCGGCCAGCTGGACCTCGACGGTACGGCGGATCGTGGTGCGCTCGTCGTCAACCGAGGGGTGGTACATGAGGGTCTCCTTTCGTTCAGCTCTGCGCACCCTGACAGGCACTGAGGACAGATCCTGTCCGCATGTCGTGCCACGCTGCTCAGGTGACTGATCCGACGAGCCGGTTGCTACGGCTGCTGGGCCTGCTGCAGTCCCGGTCGGTGTGGAGCGGGGAGGAGCTGGCCGAGCGCCTCGGCAGCCACCCTCGTACGGTGCGGCGCGACATCGCCCGGCTGCGGGCTCTCGGCTACCGGGTGGACTCCGCCCCGGGAGTCGGTGGCGGGTACCGGATCACGGGCGGCAGCACCCTGCCGCCGCTGCTGCTGGACGACGACGAGGCCGTGGCGATGGTCGCCTGCCTGCGGATGGCAGCCCTCGACGGCTCCGACCCGATCGGGGAGGCGGCGCTGCGGGCCCTGGTCAAGCTGCACCAGCTGCTACCGGGGCCGGCCCGCTCCCAGGTGGCCGCGCTGACCGAGGCGGTGGCCACGCTGCCCGCCGAGCGGCCGGAGGTCGACTGGCGGCTGATGACCGACCTAGCGCAGGCGCGGCGGGACCGGCGGCTGGTCCGGCTGGAGTACCGAGACCACGCCGGCGTGACCACCGAGCGGGATGTCGAGCCGGCGGCCCTGCTGGCCGAGGCCGGCCGCTGGTACCTGATCGGGTACGACCGGCTCCGGGACGACTGGCGGATCTTCCGGCTGGACCGGGTCCAGCAGGCGCAGGTGCTGAGCTTCGGCTTCGAGCCGCGTACGGCGCCGCCGGCCCGCCAGGTGCTGCGGGGCCGCGAGCTGCAGGCCTGGCCGCACCAGGCGGTGGTCGAGCTCGGCTGCGACGCTGCCCGGGTCCGGGCGATGGTCCCCCGGCGCCACGGCGAGGTGGTCGCCGACGAGCCCGGCCGGCTGCGGGTCGGCGCCTCCCAGGCCGAGGACCTGGCCTGGTGGGTGGCGTGGACCGGCCGTACGCTCGGCGCCTCGCTGCGGGTGGTGTCCGGCGACTCGCTACGGGCTGCCCTGGCCCGCCTGGGCAGCGAGCTGCTGGAGCTGTCGTCGCCGGGCACCGGGCACCGCGGCACCTCAGCGCCCGAGCACGGTGCTGCTGCCGCATCGGAGGGCGGCTAGGCTCGGGCCACGACCGGACCAAGGAGGGTTTCTATGCCGACGCTGACCACCCCTGATGGCGTACGCCTCAGCTACACCGACACCGGCACCGGCCGGCCCCTGGTCCTGATCCACGGCTGGCCGCTGTCGGGCGCTGCCTTCGCCGACAACGCCCGGGTCTTCGCCGACGCCGGGTACCGGGTGATCACGTACGACCGGCGCGGCTTCGGCGCCTCCGACAAGCCCGACGGCGACTACGGCTATGACACGCTGACCGATGACCTGGACGCGCTGCTGACCCAGCTCGACCTGACCGGTGCGGTGATCCTCGGCTTCTCGATGGGTGGCGGCGAGGTGGCCCGCTACCTCGGCAGCCGCGGCTCCGGCCGGGTCGCCGGGGCGATCCTGTCCGGGTCGATCTGCCCGGCTCTGTGCATCACCGACGACAACCCCGACGGGGCGATGCCCTACGAGGGCTTCCAGGAGATGGCGTCGGCCTGCGCCGACGACCACCCGGGCTTCGTCGACCAGTTCTGCACCTGGTTCTTCAGCAGCAGCGACGGACTCACTGTCACCGAGGAGCAGCGGCAGGCAGCGGTCGCGATCGCCCGGCAGTCCAGCCCCCAGGCCGCGGTGGCCACGATCCTGTCCTGGGCCACCGACCTGCGCGACGACTGCCGCCGGATCGACGTGCCGCTGCTGGTGATCCACGGCGACAGCGACCAGAACGTACCCCTGGCTGCGTCCAGCGCCCGGATGCCAGAGCTGGTTGATCAGGCCCGGCTCGTCGTGATCGAGGGCGGCCCGCACGGGGTCAACGTCTCCCACGCCGACCAGTGGAACCAGGCGGTCCTCGACTTTCTCGCGACCCTGTGACACCTGGCGCCCGGAGTCAGCGTGCCAGCGGGACGGACCTGGCTCCTCAGCGCACCCTGGTGGCTCGTCCCGTGGGGTAGTGCTGCTCCTCGCTGTTCGTCGTCCCTCGGCTCCGAATCCTGACGGGCCTTGTGGGACCATCGTGGGATGGTGGACACAGACTGGGAAGGCATCTGGCGCACCGCCACCCCAGACGGCGTAGAGAACGTCCTGCTCCTAATCACCCCCGACCCGGTCACACCCGAGTCACTCGCCCAAGCCTTCCCCCCCGACGACGACGGAGAAGGCCCCTCCTACACCAGCTGGGTCGACACCCCCCAAGGCTGGATGCTCGCCATAGAAGACCCCAACCTCGAAGACTGGATCCCCCAGCTCGCCACCAACCTCACCCACACCGAGCACCTCGACCACGCCCACAACCTCTCCCGCTGGACCATCACCCACCTCGACAACCACCACCACCTCGTCGAGACCACCAACCACACCGGCTGGCACCTGCCCACCCCACCCTGGATCGACCCCAACGTCATGAACCAAGCCCTCGACGACTTCGGCGACATCATCCTCCCCGCACCCCCACCACCCGACTTCCCCTCATAACAGGGTGGCTATGAGGTTCGGGGACGGGACCTGGCGCTCTGCGCTCCCCTGGGGATGGTCGGCTGGCTGGCCTGTGGCTCCGGGCGGCTGGCCGTGACAGCCCGCCTCGTGGTCCCGCTGGGGCGCTGGCCGAGCCCTTCACCGTCGGAATGCTCACCACCCCAGCGATCCTGCCCTGGCCGGAGCGGTGGTCGTCGACCGTCTGCGGGGTGCTGCTGCTGGCCGGGGGCGCCGCCGGGACTGCCCTGGTCCTGCGCCGGTCCGCCCGGAGGCTCTCCGGGCACGAGCCGCCAGCCTCACCGTAGGGCTCCCCCGGACCGGTCGAGCCTCGTGAGAAGCCCGGGACCAGGCCGGACGGCCTCAGCGCAGCTCGGTGACCAGGCTCGCGATCTGCTCGGCGACCATCGCGTAGCGCTGGTAGACGAATCCCGTCGGCTCGGCCTGCAGCCGCTCCACCCCGGGCCGGGGCCAGGCCGGCGGCTGGTCGCCGCCGTGCAGCACCCAGGCCGCCTGCCGGGCCGCGCCGAGCGCCACGTACTGGCCAGGCGGCGGCACCTCAACCGGAATCCCGAGCACCGCCGGGGCCAGCCGGCGGACCACTGCCGATCTCGCGGCCCCGCCGACCAGAGAGCCGCTGGCGATGTCGACCCCGAGCTGGCGCTGGGCCTCCAGGCCGAACGCCAGCAGGCACAGCAGCCCCTCGACCGCGGCCCGGGCCAGGTTGGCCGGAGTCATGTTGGCCTGGGTCAGCCCGGCCAGGGTGCCCTTGGCGTCGGGCAGGTTCGGGGTCCGCTCCCCGCCGAGGTGCGGGACAAAGGTGACCCCGCCGGCCCCCGGCTCAGCCGAGGCGGCCAGCTCGTCGAAGCCGCGGTAGTCGACCCCGAGCAGGGTGCAGGTGGCGTCGATGATCTGGGCGCCGTTGATGGTGCAGGTCAGCGGCAGGTACCGCCCAGTCGCGTCAGCGAAGCCGGCCACCAGGCCAGTCCGGTCCCGCACCGGGGTGTCCGAGACGGTCGCCACCACCGAGGAGGTCCCCAGCGACAGTGAGCCCTGCCCCGCGCCGAGCCCCAGCCCCAGGGCCGCGCCGGCGTTGTCACCGCAGCCCGGGCCCACCACGGCCCCGTCCAGACCGAGCGCCACCGCTCCGGTCCCGGCCAGCTCCGACGGGCCCAGCACCCGCGGCAGCACGATCTGGTCGGCGCTGTCGCGGCGCAGTGCGTACGCCAGCAGGTCCCGGCGGTAGTCGTTGCTGACCGGGTCGAAGTAGCCGGTCCCGGAAGCGTCTGAGCGGTCGGTGACCAGGCCGTCCAGCCCCGGCGCACCCCGCAGCCGCCAGGTCAGCCAGTCGTGCGGCAGGCAGACGGCCGCGACCCGGGCCGCCTGCTCAGGCTCGTGGTCGGCCATCCAGCGCAGCTTGGTGACCGTGAACGAGGCCACCAGCGACAGCCCGGTCGCCGCCACCCAGGTGTCGACCCCGAGCTCGTCAGTGAGGTCGGCGGCAGCCTGGGCGGAGCGGGTGTCGTTCCACAGCAGGGCCGGGCGGATCACCTCCCCGTCAGCGTCAAGCAGCACCATCCCGTGCTGCTGGCCGCCGACCGCGACCGCCTCCACACCGTCCAGCCCGCCGGCCGCGGCGGCCGCCTCCTGAAAGGCCTGCCACCAGTGGTCGGGGTGGCACTCGGTGCCGTCGGGGTGCGAGCCGGCTCCCTCCCGTACCACCTGGCCGGTCTCGGCGTCGACCACCAGCACCTTGGTCGACTGGGTCGAGCTGTCGACCCCTGCTACCAGCGCCATCACCAACCTCCTTCAGTCCTCGACGACCACGGTGGGGACCAGCACCCGGCCCTCGCCGACCCGGCGCAGCGCACCGGTCAGGGTGAAGCCCGCCCGCAGCGGCAGGCCGGTCGAGCTGGTGCCCACCCGGACCACCATCTCACCAGGCTCCACCACCCGGTACTTGCGAAACTCACCCGCAAACCATGGCCGAACCTACACCGCCGAGGCCAATGTACGGCAGGGGTCAGACCACGCCGGCAGACCTGCACCAGGCAGAGACCCTGCTGGCCAGCCAGGCGCTCCCGGCCGCTGCCTCAGGCGGGGGCCGTGGAGGCCCGCACCACCAGCTCGACCGCCAGCTCCAGGCTGGTCGCTGGCGGCTGCTCACCTCGGCTCAGCTGCAGCACCATCCGGGTGGCGGTCTCGGCCATCTCCACCAGCGGCTGGCGGACCGTCGTCAGCGGCGGGTTCAGCCACTGCACCAGCGGCAGGTCGTCGAAGCCCACCACCGAGATGTCGTCAGGCACCCGCAGCCCCTGGTCAGCGGCCGCCCGGACCACCCCCATCGCCTGCAGGTCAGAGCCGGCGAAGACCGCCGTCGGCGGCTGGGGCAGCCCTAGCAGGGCCTGGCCCTCCGCGTACCCGTCGGGGAAGCCCCAGGCCCCCGGGCGGACCAGCTCCTCGGTCACCGGGACCCCAGCCTCGGTCAGCGCCTCCCGGTAGCCGGCCAGCCGCAGCCGGGAGGCCAGCGCGCCGGTCGGCCCGGTGATGGTGGCGACCCGCCGGTGCCCCAGCTCCAGCAGGTGCCGGGTGGCGAGGTAGCCGCCCCGGAAGCTGGCACACCCGATCGACGGGCCGCCCGGGTCGTCGCCCTGCGGGTCGACCGTCACGTACGGGATCCGGCGCGCCTCCAGACGGGCCCGCTGCTCGGCCACCAGGCCGGACATCACCAGCACTACCCCGGCCGGCTTGCGGCGCAGCACCGAGTCGACCCAGCCCTGCTGCGGGGCCCGGCCGGCTCCGGTCTCGGTGATCACGACCTCGACCCCCTGCCGGTCAGCCTCGGCCTCCACCCCCCGGATCAGCTCCACCGCCCAGGGGCTGCCGAGGTCGTGGAAGACCAGATCCACCATCGGCGACGACGAGACACCGGACGTCCGCTGCCGCCGGTAGCCGTGGTGGCGCATCAGCCGCTCCACCTTGGCGCGGGTCTCGGCCGAGACGTCGGAGCGGCCGTTGAGCACCTTCGACACCGTGGGCAGGGAGACCCCAGCCTCGTCGGCGATCTGGGCGATCGTCACCCGGGGCCTGACCATGCCGCTCCCTCCGTACGCCCGCTGCTGGCGACCAGAGTACGGTCTGAGCTTGCGAAGCTCGCAGCGCGAGTTTCGGTTGGGCGCGACGAGGTGACGAGACCTTCGTCCAGACCGGGGACGGCGCCTCCGGCCGAAGGCTCCTGGCGCCGTGGGCGCACCGGCGTGGTGAGGCCGGGCAGGCCACTGTGCCACAGTTGTCGAGTGGTGAGCGCGGCGGGTACCGGACGAGACCTCGACCTGCTGCCCAAGGCGCACCTGCACCTGCACTTCACCGGCTCTCTGGACGCAGCGACCCTGGCCGAGCTGGCCGCCGAGGCCGGGATCGAGCTGCCCGAGCACCTGCTCGACACCGAGGCGCTGTCGGTTCCGGCCACCACCCGCGGCTGGTTCCGCTTTCAGCGCTCGTACGACATGGCCCGCCTGGTCGTCGCCAGCGAGCACGCGATGCGACGGGTGGTGCAGGCCGCGGCCGCGAACGACGCCCGGGAGGGCTGCCGCCGCCTTGAGGTACAGGTCGACCCGACCAGCTACGCCCCGTACGTGGGGGGCCTGGCCGCGGCGCTGGAGATCGTGCTCGACGAGGCCCGCCGGGTCTCGGCCTCCGGCCCGGTCGAGGTGGCCGTGATCGTCGCCGCGTCGCGGCGCGGCAACCCTCTCGACGCCCAGACCCTGGCCCGGCTGGCGGCCCGCTACGCCGGCGACGGACCGGGCGAGGTGGTGGCCTTCGGGCTGTCCAACGACGAGCACGCCGGAGTCACCGAGGACTGGGAGCACGCCTTCCAGATCGCCCGCCGGGCCGGGCTGCCCGGGGTCCCGCACGGCGGCGAGCTGGCCGGGCCGGAGCACATCTGGCGGATCCTGGCCGCGCTGCAGCCCAGCCGGATCGGGCACGGGGTCCGCGCCAGTGAGGACCCAGAGCTCCTCGACGAGATCGTCTCCCGCGGGGTCGCGCTCGAGGTCTGCCCGACCAGCAACGTGCACCTCGGCGTGTACGAGGACCTGCTCGACGTGCCGCTGCGGACCCTGCTCGACGCCGGCGCCACGGTGGCGCTGGGCGCCGACGACCCGATGCTCTTCGTCTCCCGGCTCACCGACCAGTACCGGATCGCCCGCGAGGTGCACGGGCTGAGCGACGCCGAGCTGGCGCACCTGGCCCGCTGCTCGATCCGGGCCTCGCTCGCCCCGCCCACCCGTCGGCAGGCCTGGCTGGCCGAGGTCGACGCCTGGCTGGCCGAACCGCCTCAGATCCAGTCGTAGCGGCGCAGCAGCCGGTACGCCCCCGACCGGTTCCGACCGCGACCGCGCTCTGCCACAGCCTGACAGCGGACGAGAAGCCCGGGTACGGCACGTTCTGCCCAGGGCTGCGGCGAGTCTGCCCGCTGCTGTGCAGGCGGCGGCGGTCACGAACCGGCCCGCATCCAGCACACTTCTCCCATGCGTCCGATGCTTGCCGTCCCGACTCCGACTCCTGGCCGCCCGCCGACCGGTGAGGAGTGGGTCCATGAGGTGAAGTGGGACGGCGTACGGGTGATGGCCGACCGGTCCGGCGGGCAGCTGCGGCTGCTCAACCGGACCGAGCTGGACGTCACCGTCGCCTACCCCGAGATCGTCGCCAGCCTGGGTGGCCTCCCCGGAGACCTCCTCGTCGACGGCGAGGTGGTGGCCATGGCACCGGACGGGCGACCGACGCTGCAGGCGATCGCGCACCGGATGCACGTGCGTGACCCCGACCGAACCCAGCTCTTGTCGAGGACCCGGCCGGTCACGTACCTGGTCTTCGACCTGCTGCGGCTGCAGGGGCAGGACCTGGTCGGGCTGCCGCTGGCCCAGCGCCGAGAGCTGCTCGACTCGCTGGACCTGGCCGAGACCACGAGCCTGCACCTGGGCCGGCCGTGCTGGCAGCCCTCGCCGCAGCACGACGACGGCGACCTGCTGGCCCAGGCCACCCGGGACGCCCGGCTGGAAGGGGTGATGAGCAAGCGGCGAAGCTCGGTGTACCAGCCGGGGGTCCGCAGCAGCGACTGGCTGAAGGTGCCGCACACCACCGAGCTGGTCGGGGTGATCGGGGGCTGGGTGCCCGAGACCGACACCCCGAGCCGGCTCGGCTCGGTCTGGGTCGGGCACGCCGCCGACGAGCCCACCTTTGAGTCTGACCCGGTGCTGTACCCGCTGGCCCGGGTCGGGTCGGGGCTGTCGCTGGCGCAGCGCCGGGACCTGCTGCAGGTGCTGCGCGAGACCGAGCGGCCCACCTGCCCCTTCGACCCGCGCCCTGAAGGGCCGGAGGTCCGCCGTACAACGTGGGTCGAGCCGCTGCTGTGCGTCCAGATCCGCTACCTCACCCGCTCCGAGTCGGGCACCCTGCGCCAGCCGGTGCTGCGCGCGCTGCGTCCCGACGTGCTGCCGGTCGAGGCCGCGTACGCCGAGCTGCTCGACGTGGAGGGCTGAGCCGGCCCGGCAGCCGAGCCCCGCGACCAGAGCCCGGCAGTCGCCACCCGGGTCCCCTCTCGCCATCCTGACCCGCCGTGCCCGGGCTCTCTGCTGTGGCGAGAAACCCGGAACCACCCCCTGGCCCCTCGGCGGCCCGACTATCCTGCCGGGATGCGTAACCGACCCATGCTGCTGGCAACCGTGGCCTGTACGGCGCTGGTGCTGCTGGGAATGGGGATGCTGCTCGCCGGCTGGTCCGGTCAGACCCCGACCCAGCGGGCACTGCTCGACCTGGCCCAGATGCCGATCGTGGCGGCGATCCTGGTGGGGATCGTGTCGATGACCTGGAGCCGACGGCTCTGGCGCGGCGCCCGCTGGCCGTTCCAGGTGGCGTTCGGCCTGGCCGGGCTGCTGCTGCTGGCCGGGCTGGTGGTGATGGTGATCGGGTACGGGCCGGGCCCGCGGAGGCTGTCGCTGACGGCGATGATGCTGATCTGGCTCGGGGTCGGGATCGCCTTCCTGTACGTCGCAGCCGACATGGTGCGTCACCCGGACCGGCCGCTGCTGGTGACCGACGTTGAGGACTGGGACGAGGACTGGGACGACGAGGAGTGGGACGACGCCGGCCCTGACGGCCTGGCCGGCCTGCTCGCTGAGACCGACCAGTCGCAGGACGAGCCCTTCGAGACTGCCGAGGGCGACCTCACCGCTGACGGCCTCACCGAGACCGCCGAGGACGAGCCCACCAGCGAGGACGACGGCTCCACCACGGGCCACCTCAGCACGGCGCCAGCCGGGACCTCTGGCCAGGACGGGCTGGCTGAGCCGGCCCGTGACCCCAAGGACTCCGTCCAGGACGACCCTGCCGGCGACGACCAGGGCGAGCCCGCCGACGACGACCAGGGCGACCCGGCCGACAGCGACCCTGCCGGCGACGACCAGGGCGAGCCCGCCGGCTCTGGCTCCGACTAGGGCGCCGACGCGGACACCGGTCACCCCACCAGCCAGACCAGGCCCTGACCGGCCCCCGCTCGCTGGTGGGATAGGGTTCCCGACGGTGCGCGCGCCGGGAGGTGGCGCGAGAGAAGGAGCAGTGATGCCGTACCTGGCGCAGGCCGCAACCTGGCGGGACCAGGACCTGGACCCCGACACGACCGCCCAGCTGGACGACCTGCTGCGGCGGGCCGAGGCCGGTGAGGAGCCGGCCCGAGCCGAGCTGGAGTCCGCCTTCGCCGGGCCGCTGGAGTTCGGGACCGCCGGGCTGCGCGGGCCACTCGGCCCCGGGCCGGCCCGGATGAACCGGGTCGTGGTCTCTCAGGCCGCAGCCGGGTTCGGGCGCTGGCTGACCGAGCACGGCCACGGCGGCGGCCGGGTCCTGGTCGGCTTCGACGCCCGGTACAAGTCGGCTGACTTCGCCCGCGACACCGCCGAGGTCCTCGCCGCCCAGGGCTTCGAGGCTCTGCTCACCGACCGGCCGGTGCCGACCCCGGTTGTCGCGTACGGAATCGGGCACTACCACTGCGTGGCCGGGGTCGTCGTCACGGCCTCGCACAACCCGCCGCAGGACAACGGCTACAAGGTGTACCTGGGTGACGGCTCCCAGATCGTGCCGCCGGTCGACGCCGAGATCGCCGCCCAGATCGCCGACGTCGCCCAGCAGCCGCCACGCGAGCTGCCCCGCTCCAGCGGCTACATCACCGTCGGCGACGACCTGGTCGCCGCGTACGTGGCCCGCGCCACCTCGGTCATCGCCCCTGGTCCGCGCGAGCTGAGCTGGGTGTACACGGCGATGCACGGGGTCGGTGCCCGGGTGCTGGAGGCCGCCGCCGGGCAGGCCGGCTTCCCCGAGCCGTACCTGGTCGCGGCCCAGCACGACCCGGACCCGAGCTTCCCCACCGTCGCCTTCCCCAACCCGGAGGAGCCCGGCGCGATCGACCTGGCCCTGGAGCTGGCCCGCCAGCACCAGGTGGACGTGGTCATCGCCAACGACCCCGACGCCGACCGCTGCGCCGCAGCCGCCGTGGTCGACGGGCAGTGGCGGATGCTGACCGGCGACGAGCTGGGGGCGCTGCTGGCTGACGACGCGCTGCGCCGGGGCGCCGACGGGGTGTACGCCTGCTCGATCGTGTCGTCGTCGCTGCTGGAGCGGATGGTGGTGGCTGCCGGCCGGCCGTTCCAGCCGACCCTGACCGGCTTCAAGTGGATCGGCCGGGTGCCGGGGCTCGCGTACGGGTACGAGGAGGCGATCGGCTACTGCACCGACCCGGCCGCCGTGCCCGACAAGGACGGGATCACCGCGGCGCTGCGGCTGCTGCGGCTCGCCGCCGAGCTCAAGGCCCAGGGCCTGACCCTGGCCGACCGGCTCGACCAGATCGCCCGCCAGCACGGGCTGCACTCCACCTCGCAGCTCTCGGTCCGGGTGGCGGACCTGTCACTGATCAGCGACGCCATGGCCCGGCTGCGGGCGCAGCCGCCGAGCGCCCTGCTGGGCGAGCCGGTCACGGTGGACGACCTGGCTGCCGGCGGCGACCTGCCCCCGACTGACGGGGTCCGGCTGAGCGGGCAGAGCCTGCGGGTGGTGGTCCGCCCGTCGGGGACCGAGCCGAAGCTCAAGTGCTACCTGGAGGTCCGCTCCAGCCCGGAGCAGTCACAGCAGGTGGCAGCCGTACGGGCCGAGCACGCCGACCGGCTGGCCCGGCTGCGCTCCGAGATGGCGACCGCGCTCGGGCTGTGACCACACCCCGGGTGGTTCTGCTGGCCGGGCCGTCAGGCAGCGGCAAGTCCCGCGTCGCGCGGCTGTCGGGAGCCACCCGGTTCCGCCTCGACGACTTCTACCGCGACTACGACGAGCCGGGTCTCCCGCGGCTGGACTACGCCATCGACTGGGACCATCCCGGCACCTGGGACGGGGCTGGGGCGCTGGCCGCGGTCCAGGAGCTGCTGGCGACCGGCACTGCCACGGTCCCCGCGTACGACATCGGCCAGAGCCGCCGGGTCGGTCAGCAGACCATCACCCTGACCACCCCGGGTGAGCGTACGGTGCTGGTCGCCGAGGGGATCTTCGCCATCGAGCTGCTGGTCCCGGCCCGGGCCGCCGGCCTCGACGTGTCCGGGATCTGGCTGGACCGGCCCCGGCTGCTGAGCTTCTGGTTCCGCGCCAGGCGGGACCTGCGGACCGGACGCAAGCCGCTGCGAGTGCTGCTGCGCCGCTGGCTGGACCTGTACCGGGCCGAGCCGGGTCTGCGCGCCCGTCACCTGGCCGCCGGCTTCGAGCCGCTCAGCGCCTGGTCAACTCTGCACCGAATCGCTGCGCTTAGTGGTGCTGGATCACCCGAGGTCTGACCGGGCGATCAAGCACTCGGACCATCCTCGGGTGCCGGCTGCGCAGGCGCCGCTGCAGGCTGGGCCTGGTCCAGACCAGGCTGGGCCGGGACCGCGGTAGCGCTCCGGGCGAGCAGCTGGCGGCGGCGGACCCAGAACGGTGAGACCGCCAGGCCGCGGCGGTGCACCTGGACCAGCAGCCAGACCGCGACCGCGCTCAGCAGCACCACGGTGACCAGGGAGGCCTCCATCCCGAAGGTCCCGCCGGTCAGCCACTCCGGTCCGGTCAGAGTCGACCTCAGGTAGCCGCGGTGGTCCAGAGGGTTGCCGGAGACCACGATCCCCAGCACCGGGCCCTGGACCACGTTCCAGGCGAAGTGCACGCCCATCACCAGCCACAGCGAGCGGGTCAGCGCGTACAGGGCGGCGAACAGCAGCCCGGCCTCCAGCGCGATCGCCAGCCCACCCTGCAGGGTCCCCTGCTGGTTGCCCAGGTGGACCAGGCCGAAGACCAGACCGCTGGTCCCCACCGCGGCCCAGGTGCCGAAAGTCCCCTCCAGAATCCGGTACAGCACTCCGCGGAAGACGATCTCCTCGGTGATCGCGGCCCCGAAGCCGGCGCTGGCCACGAACCAGACCGGGTTGAAGTCCAGATCGAGTCCCTGAACCCGGTACGCCCCGGCCACGGCCAGGGCCGCCACGCAGGCCAGCTGCAGCACGGCTCCGATCGCCAGCCCGCGCCCGAGCATCCCGGCCCAGCCGCGCAGCCGCAGTTCGTACGGGCGGCGCTGCTCGATCCAGCAGACCAGCAGCAGGTAGGCCGCGACCATGAAGGGGATCGACATCACATTCCCCCACCGACGGCCAGCCCGGTCGATCGTCTGGATGTCGGTGTACCCGGTCAGCCACAGCACCACGCCCAGCACCAGCCCGGCCACCACGAACACCGCCAGCACGAGCAGCCCGAACAGCAGGCCCCGGACCAGACCGTTGTAGCGCCACCGGTGGACCGGCGGGTACGGGCGCAGCGGCTGGTCAGGCCCTAGCAGGTCCTCGTCTCGCAGCGGAGCCACCGCCCCCACCGCACGTACCAGTTGATCTGCCGCCTGACCAGCCATGGCGTCCCTTCACTCGTGAGCCTCCGGAAGGGTAGAGCATGCCCCGGCCTGGCCAGCCACCCCCCTCTGTGAGCTGCCTTGACCCGGGCCTGGTAAGGGCCGCCCTGGGCTGCTTGAGCACGGTGACCAGCACGCCGCTGGTGGCGCGCCCAGGCCCGGGCGAACGGTACGGAGCCGGTGACCAAGCCGCCCCACGAGGTCTCGGCCTGGTCGGCCCCGGTCCCTGACGCAGCTCAGTCGACCGGGGCCCAGGTCGGACCGGTCTGGCCCAGCGCCTCGTCCAGCTTGGTGAACAGCGGGGTGGGCTTGGCCAGCGGCCGGCCCACCTCGATCGGGGTCGACTCCCACCGGGCCTGCTGGGCGGCGTAGTCGCCGGTCAGGACCGGGTAGTCAGCCCCGCCGTCCTCGCTCACCGTCACCAGCTCCGGCTGCGCGGCCCAGGTCCCGGTCCCGCCCAGGGTCTCGTGCACCTTCTGCGCGGCGTGCGGCAAGAACGGGGTGAGCAGGGTGTTCGCGTCCTGAACCACCTGCAGCGCGGTGTGCAGCACCGTGTCCCGGCGGGCCGGGTCGTGCTTCAGCTTCCACGGCTCGGTGTCCGACAGGTACTTGTTCGCCTGCGACACCAGCCGCATGGTCTCGGTGACCGCCTGCTTGAAGCGGCAGCGTGACAGCAGCTCGCCGACCGTACCGAAGGCCGCCCGGGAGGCGCTCAGCAGGGCCTGGTCGGCCTCGGTCAGGGTGTCGGGGGTGGGCACCGCGCCGACGTTCTTGTGGGCCATCGACACCGACCGGTTGACCAGGTTGCCCCACTCGTTGGCGAGCTCGGTGTTGGTCCGGCGGACGAACTCCTCCCAGGTGAAGTCGGCGTCCTGGTTCTCCGGCCCGGCGACCGCGATGAAGTAGCGCAGCGCGTCCGGGCCGAAGTCCCGCAGAAAGTCGCCGACGTAGATCACGGTGCTGCGGGAGGTGGAGAACTTCGAGCCCGACATGGTCAGGTACTCCGAGGAGACCACCTCGCTGGGCAGGTCCAGCGCCCCGTACCGGCTGGGCTGGCCGCCAAGGGAGCCCTGCCCGTTGGCGCCGAGCAGGATCCCGGGCCAGATCACCGAGTGGAAGGTGATGTTGTCCTTGCCCATGAAGTAGTACGAGCGGGCGTCCGGGTTCTGCCACCAGGCCCGCCAGGCCTCGGGGCTCCCGCGGCGGCGGGCCCACTCGACCGAGGCTGAGAAGTAGCCGATCACGGCGTCGAACCAGACGTAGACCCGCTTCATCGCGTTGTCCGACCAGCCGTCGACCGGGATCGGGATCCCCCAGTCCAGGTCCCGGGTGACCGGGCGCGGCTGCAGGTCGGCGACCAGGTTCTGGCTGTACCTGAGGACGTTCGGCCGCCAGTCCTGGCGGGTCTCCAGCCAGGAGCCGATGGACTCGGCCAGCGCCGGCAGGTCCAGAAAGAAGTGCTCGCTCTCAACGAAGGACGGGACCTCCCCGTTGATCCGGGAGCGCGGGTTCGTGAGGTCGGTCGGGTCGAGCTGGCGCCCGCAGCTGTCGCACTGGTCGCCGCGGGCCCCGTCGTACCCGCAGTGCGGGCAGGTGCCCTCGATGTAGCGGTCGGGCAGGGTCCGCCCGGTCGACGGGGAGATCGCGCCCAGCTGGGACCTGGCGACGATGTAGCCGTTGGCGTGCGCGGCCCGGAACAGCTCAGAGACCACGGCGGCGTGGTTGCGGGTCGTGGTGCGGGTGTACAGGTCGTACGTGAGCCCCAGGTTCTGCAGGTCAGAGGCGATCACCTGGTGGTACTTGTCCGCCGTCTGCTGCGGGGTCAGGCCCTCCTTGTCGGCCTGCACCATGATCGCGGTGCCGTGCTCGTCGGTGCCTGACACCATGAGCACGTCGTTGCCGACCATCCGCTGGTAGCGGCTGAAGACGTCTGACGGCACCCCGAAGCCCGAGACGTGCCCGATGTGGCGCGGTCCGTTGGCGTACGGCCAGGCGACGGCCGCCAGTACGTTGCTCATAGCCCTTGACCCTAGCGGTCTGGCGCGTCGGCTCGGGCCGCGGCTCGCCTCAGACCACCCAGCTCGGCAGGCCGACAAGGTAGCTCTCCACCGGCCCGCCGGCGTTGCTGGCGAAGAGGATCCGGCTGAGGTCTCGGGACACGGTCGCCTGCGGCTCGGCGAAGTACTCCTCGCCGGCCCGGGCCGAGTCCACCTGGGTGCCGCAGACACTGAGCGCGACCGGGGTCCGGCTGAGCGACAGCAGCCAGACCTTGCGGTACTCGGGCCGCGGTGCTGGTGCCGGCCGGGTCGAGCCGTGGTCGGCGAAGTCCGCGTACGTGGAGACCACCACCCAGCCGGGACGGTCGAACCCCTGCCCGCTCAGGTGCACCGCGTACCCCTCCCCGGCCGCCGGGTACAGCGGGTGCAGGTCGAACGAGTCGCCGGTGGCGACGGTGATCGCCCGGATCTGGCCGGAGCCGTAGTCGGCGTACACCAGGTAGTCCTGCCCGTCGGCGCCGACCGCCAGGTCGGAGTGCTCGGAGGCGGCGGCCAGCTGCACCGAGGTCGAGAAGTCGCGCCGCCAGGCGCGGGTGCCGCCGTCGGCGGCCAGCCAGGAGACGACCGCGTACTCCCCGCTCGGGGAGGTGCTGACATGGTCGGGCAGCGCGCCGGGGGTCGGGAAGTCGGCCGCGTCGAGGCGGCCCACCAGCCGCCGCTCCTCCAGGTCCAGCACCACCACCCCGTGCCCAGTGAGCCGCTGGCTTCCGGCGTCATAGCTGGTGGCGAGCAGCGTCAGGTACCGCCCGTCGGCGCTGGTGGTGCCCTCGCCCCTGGTCCAGTAGCCGGTGGCCTGCGGCCAGGGCGGGTCCTGGGCGAAGTCGTACCACAGCTCGCGGGTGCCGCTGGTGACGTCGTACGACCACCAGCTGGTGGCGCCGTTGCGGCCGGTCAGGTACAGCCGGTCCGGGTCGCGCGAGTGCCAGATCGGCTCGCAGTCACCGACCAGCTCCGGCAGCCGTCGCAGCTGGGTCAGCGTGGTGGCGTCGTTGAGGTACCAGGCGCCGCGGCCGTCCTGGGTCAGGTAGCGGGTGCAGTCGGCGTTGAAGGCCTGGCGCCGGGAGTACTCGTGGCGCATCCGGCCGCCCTCGCCCTGGCTCGCTCTCGCGGCCCGGTAGAGCCGGGTCCGGTAGCGCGGGTCGAGGACCGCGTCGGCCAGCCCCGATGGCGGGTACGGCAGTGGGCTGGGCGCCGGCTCCGGGTCGGCCGCCAGCGGGCTGAGCCGGAAACCGGGTGGGTAGAGCGCGTCGAACGGGTTCGGCGGCCTGGTACGCGCCGGCGCCCCGGCCGTACCGGCAGGGCTGCTCGGCCCGCTGCCGCCGGTGCCGGTACCGGTGCAGCCGGCCAGCCCGGCCAGGCCGCCCGCCAGCAGGGTCCGCCGGCTGAGCCGGTCCTTGTCAGGCACGGGTGTCTCCGGTGAGGTGACGCAGGTTGTGGTACCACAGCGTCGCCAGGGCGGCGACGGTGGTGACCGCGGCCGGCAGCAGCATCGACTCGGACATGGCCTGGCTGACGCCGGCCAGCTGCTCGGGCTCCAGGGACGACGTGCCGGCCCTCAGCGAGCCGGTGGTGGCGCCCGGCAGCCGGGCCGCGACCCGGGCCTCCATCAGGACGGCGATCGCGGCCGACCCGAGCACCGAGCCGACCTGGCGGGCGGTGTTGTACACCCCGGAGCCGGAGCCCGCCATCTGAGGCGGCAGGTTCCGGTTGGCCCCGGTCGACAGGGTGCCCCAGACGAAGGAGGTGGACGCGCCCATCAGCACCGACGGCCCCATGACCGCCAGCACTGACCGGTCCGGGGTCATCACCAGGCTCAGCCAGACCAGGGAGGCCGTCATCCCCAGCAGCCCGAGCCCGGCCAGGGTCCGAGGATGGGTCCGGTCCACCAGCTTTCCGGCGGGGCGGGCCATCACGATCCCGAGCACCGCCTGCGGCGCCATCAGCAGCGCCGCCGCGGTCGGGCCCAGGCCGCGGACCACCTGGGCGTAGATCATGAACGGAAAGACCAGGCTGGTGGTGGCGAAGCCGACGCAGGTGATGCCGATCGAGGAGACCGAGAAGTTGCGGTCGGCGAACAGCGCCAGCGGGACGAGCGGCTCGCGCGGGTTGCGCCACTGCCAGACCGCGAAGAGCACCAGCAGGACCACCCCGACCGCCAGCAGCAGCGGCACCGAGACCGGCCCCCAGACCCGGCCCCAGCCGAAGCTGTGCCCCTCCTGGATCGCGAACACGGCCGAGAGCATCCCCACCCCGCTCAGCACCACCCCGAACCAGTCGAAGCTGTGGCTGTGGGTCTCGAGTACGGCGACGTTGCGCAGCACCAGGACGAAGGTGAGCACCCCGACCGGCAGGTTGATCCAGAAGATCCACTCCCACCCGACCGAGTCGATCAGCAGGCCGCCCAGCACCGGCCCGACCAGGGAGGCGATCCCGGCGGTGGCACCCCAGACCGCCATCGCCCCACCACGCCGCTGGGGCGGGAAGGTCCGCGCGATCACGGTCATCGTCTGCGGCGACATCATCGACCCGCCGAGCCCCTGCAGGGCCCGGGCGGCGACCAGCCAGGCGATCGAGGTGCCGAGCCAGCCGGTCAGCCCGCACAGCCCGGAGGCCAGGGTGAAGACCGCGAGCCCGGTCAGGTAGACCCGTTTCGGGCCGACCCGGTCGCCCAGCCGGCCGGTGATCAGCATCGGGACGGCGAAGGCCAGCAGGTAGGCACTGGTAACCCAGACCACAGTGTTGATCCCGACCCCGAAGTCCCGCATCAGGGCCGGGGTGGCGACCGACACGATGGTCGCGTCGACCATGATCATGAAGAAGCCGCAGACCAGCGACCACAGCCCCCGCCAGGCCTCCCGGGCGACGACGACCTCATCAGCTCCGGGCGTACTCACCGGACCTCCTTCCGCCGCCGGCACCGGCCGCACGGCACCGGGAAGCGTACGGGGTCCGGCAGACCCGCGCGGGACTATCCAGCGCTGGTGGGCGAGGCGGCGGAGTCCGGGCTGCCGGGGCTGTCCGGGCTGTCAGCCGAGTCGGCCGAGTCTGGGCTGCTGGGACTGCCCGCCGAGTCTGGGCTGTCCGCCGAGTCGGGGCTGTCCGCCGAGTCGGGGCGGTCGGCGGTGCCGGCCGAGTCGGCGCTGCGGTCCTCGGACCCGTCGGAGCCGGTCGGGTCGCTCGCGGTCTGTGAGTCGCTCGCGGGCTCCGCGTCGTCCTCCCACTGCTGCGGCCACCCCTCGGCGGTCGACGGCTCCAGGTGCGGCCCGGTCCCCGGCACGGTCTCCTCCGGCGGGACTCTCGGGTCCGGCTGCGGACGGGAGCCGGGCTCCGGGTCGGTCGGGTCGCTGCGCACCCCGTACGGCCCGTCGCTCACCGGCTGGTCACCCTGCGGCTCCTCGGAGACGTACGGCCGCCGCGGGGCCGGGCGACCGACCCGCTTGCTGCGCCCGATCCACCACAGGATCCCCAGCAGTACCCATACCAGCCGCATCCAGCCCATGCCCGATCTCCTTACGTCTTTGGTCGCTGTCGACGGTACCTGGCCAGTGGTGCGCTCAGACCACCTGCCGTACCAGCGCCTCGGCCGCGTCCACGATCTGGTGGGTCTCCCGCTCCCAGTTGGTCTCCTGAGACCGGTACGGGCCCGTGGCCAGCGAGATGATCACCGCCGCCGCCCGCAGCCGCAGCTCGGTCGGGTCGACCCGGCTGTCGAAGACCGGTACCCAGGTCCGCAGCAGGTGGTGCACCCGGGCGGCCTGGCGGGCGTTCATCCGCTGCACCGTCGACAGGTGCGCCACCAGGCAGGCCAGGTCGTCGGCGCGCCGGCCCGGGCCGATGGTGTCGATGTCGAGGATCCCGCAGACCAACCCGTTGTGGACGTGGATCTGCCCCTCGTGGAAGTCGCCGTGGGTCGGCTCGTTGCCCTCCGGCACCCCGGCCAGCCCCTCGGTGATCCGGTCCGCGAGCCACTCCAGCCGCGGCTGCAGCGGCGGCAGAGCCTGACTCACCATCCGCGCGTAGTGCCCGACCGCGTCGCTCCACGGGGGGCGCCGCTCGAGCTGGGCGACCGAGGCCGGCATCGCGTCCAGGACGTGGATCAGCCGCTCCGCGGTGGTCGGGTCGGTGTCGTCGAAGATCGCCCGGGCCAGCGGCCGGCCCGGCAGCTCGTCCAGCACGAGGAGGTGGTCCGAGGTGGCCGCCACTACCGCTGGGGCCGGCACGCCGGCCGCCAGCAGCAGCTCGTGGCGGGTCTTGATGGTCTGAAACAGCGGCTCCCGCAGCACCTTCACGTACAGCACCCGCGGCGGGGCGCTGACGGTGCACTTGAGGACTGCCCGGCGCCGCGGCCGGTAGCCGATCATGTCCAGCCGCAGCTGGTCGACCCCGACCGGGTGCGGGAAGACCCGGTACTCGTTGAGGACCGCCGCCATCTCAGTCGGGTACGCGGCCCGCGCCAGCCCCGGCAGGTCCGGGTCGCGGGGGTAGATCCAGACCGCGACCTCCCGGTCACCGTCGGCGAAGATCGCGGCCCGCTCGTCGGTCCGGCCCAGCCCACCGGCCCGGGCCGACACCCCCAGCAACTCTTGGCGCACACCGTGCGGCCACTCCACCTGCGCGATGTACGTGGCGGTGGTGGACCGTTGCGGGTTAGCGTCGACATGGTCTAGGTGCCAGCTCTGCAGCACCCCCCCGGCGTGCTGCACGGCAACCGTCAGCAGGTGTCCCACCTCGGGGCTGGTCAGCAGCACCGAGCCATCCGGATCGTGCACCTGCAGCTCCTGTGTGTCCCTGGGGCGTCAGTTCGTGGCGCCGGTGGTGACGATACCGAAATCAGATCGTGACCCATTGCGCCGCCTCCCAGCGTCTCAGCTCGCGGCCGGCAGCGCCAGTCCTTCCTGCGGCCCGGGTCGGCGCCGGACCGAGATCCGGGCCGCCCGGCGCCCGTCCAGCTCGGTCACCGTCATCTCGACCCGAGTGGCCGCGCCCGCCGGCTCGGCCAGCTCCACCGACGCCTCGATCCGGTCTCCCAGCTGCGGCAGCTGGCCACGCTGAGCGACCCAGTACCCGGCCACCGTGTCGTACGGCCCCTCAGGCAGCAGCAGCCCGGTCCGCTCGGCGAACTCCTCCAGGGTGATCAGCCCGTCCACGTCCGCTCCCGTCATGGCCGGGCGGGCGTCCTCGTCGTACTCGTCCTGGATGTCACCGATCAGCTCCTCGACCAGGTCCTCCAGGGTGACGATCCCGGCCGTGCCGCCGTACTCGTCGCGCACGATCGCCAGGTGCGACGAGCTGCGGCGCATCTCGGTCAGGGCGTGCAGCACCTTCACGGTCTCCGGCAGCGAGGTCACCGGGCGGACCAGCTGGCGCACCGGGGTGCCGCCGGTCGCCGGGTCCAGGTCCATCAGGTCCCGTACGTGCAGGAAGCCGATCACCTGGTCGACCGTCTCCCCGGTCACCGGGTAGCGCGAGTGCGGTGCTCCCTGCACCTCCCGGACCGCCTGGTACGCGGTGATCTCCCCGGGCAGGAAGTCGACCTCGGTGCGGGGCACCATCACCTCCCGCAGGCTCCGCTCTCCCGACGCGAAGACCTCGTCGACGATGTGGCGCTCCTCGTCGCCCAGGGTCTGCGAACCGACCACCAGGGCCCGGATCTCCTCGTCGCTGACCTCTTCGCGGGAGGCCCGCGGGTCGCCGCCCAGCACCCGGACCGCGACATTGGTCGAGACCCCCAGGAACCAGATGAACGGCCGGGCCAGGGTGGCGATGAAGTCGACCAGCGGGGCCAGCGCCATCGCGAAGGTCTCGGCCCGCTGCATCGCCAGCCGCTTCGCGGTCAGCTCGCCGAGCACGATCGAGAAGTACGAGATCACCACCGTCACCAGCACCAGTGCGACCGTACGGGCAGCTGGCTCGGCCAGCCCGAGCCGGACCAGGCTGGGCGCCAGGGCATCGGCCAGGGTGGCCCCACCGAAGGCTGCCGACAGGAAGCCCGACAAGGTGACGCCGATCTGGACCGCAGACAGAAAGCGGTTCGGGTTGGCCGCCAGCCGGGCCAGCCTGGCGCCGCGCTTGCCCCGTCCGGAGAGCTGCTTGAGCTGGGCGTCGCGCAGCGACACCAGCGACATCTCAGCGGCGGCGAAAACCCCGCCGACCACGATGAACAGCAGAATCAGCAGGCTGTCGGTGAGGTGCTGGCTCATCGGCTGGGCTCGGTCCGACGAGGTCGGGGCTGGTCGTCCACGCGACCACTGTAGACGCTCGCTAGGGTTAGCCCGTGCCGCTCAATATCTCCGTCATCGGGACCAACTACCTGGGCGCCGCCCACGCCGCCGGAATGGCAGAGCTTGGTCACCGGGTGATCGGGGTCGACATCGACCAGGCCCGGGTCGACGTCCTCAGCTCCGGCCGGTCCACGGTCTTTGAGCGTGACCTGGAGCCGATGCTGGCCCGCCACGTACGGTCGGGACGGCTGCGGTTCACCACCGACTACCACGAGATCGCCGACTGGGCCGATGTCCACTTTCTGTCGGTCGGCACCCCCCGCAGCGCGGACGGCTCGGCGGACCTCTCCCAGGTCTTCGCTGTCGCTGACCAGCTGGGCCCGCTGCTGACCCGCCCCACTCTGGTCGCCGGCAAGTCGACGGTCCCGGTGGGGACCGCGCTGCGGCTCCAGCAGCGGCTGCGGGAGCTGGCCCCGGCCGGGGACGGCGTCGAGGTGATGTGGAACCCGGAGTTCCTGCAGGAGGGGCACGCGGTCGACGACACCCTGCGCCCCAACCGGATCGTGCTCGGGGTGCAGTCGCCGCAGGCGCTGACGACGATGCGGCACGTGTACGCGATCCCGATCTCGGAGAGCGTTCCGGTGGTCGAGTGCGACCTGGCCACCGCCGAGCTGATCAAGACCGCTGCCAACGCCTTCCTGGCGCTGAAGATCTCGTTCATCAACGCGATGGCCCAGATGTGCGAGGCCGCTGGCGGTGACGTGGTGCTGCTGGCTGACGCGCTGGGCCACGACCGCCGGATCGGGCGCGAGTTCCTCAACGCCGGGCTGGGCTTCGGCGGCGGCTGCCTGCCCAAGGACATCGCCGCCCTGGCCCACCGGGCCACCGAGCTCGGGGTGCCCCAGCTGGCGCAGCTGATCGAGGCGATCGAGACGATCAACGACACCCAGCGCCAGGAGGTCGCCCAGCTCGCGGTCCGGGCCCTCGGCGGCGACGTCACGAACAAGCGGGTGGCGGTGCTGGGGGCGGCTTTCAAGCCGGGCACCGACGACACCCGCAACTCCCCCGCCCTGACGGTGGCGAGCCGGCTGGCCGAGCTGGGCGCCGATGTCCGGGTGTACGACCCGCAGGCCCGGGTGGACCTGCCCGGTGTCGCCCAGGACCCGAGCATCGTCGAGGCCCTGACCGGGGCCGACCTGGTGCTGCACCTGACTGAGTGGCCGGAGTTCCGCCAGCTCGACCCGTCCAGCCTGGACGGCGTGGTCCGCAGCAAGGTCCTGATCGACGGCCGGCTGAAACTGCACCGGGGCACCTGGGAGCGGGCTGGCTGGACGGTTGTCCAGCTCGGACGCCCGGCCAGCGCCCCCACCTGACCCGAGCCTGCTGCCGACCGGCCTCGGCCTGCTACCCCTGGGCAGCCAGGGCCGACCGGCCAGACCGTGGTCTTCGCCCTGACCACCCGCGCCACGGCCGGGGCACAGCCCGAGGTGATCAGGCCTGGAGACGGGCGCTCAGGTTCTCGTCGAGCGCGGCCAGGAACTCCTCGGTGGTCAGCCACGGCTGGTCCGGGCCGACCAGCAGCGCCAGGTCCTTGGTCATCTTGCCGCTCTCCACGGTCTCGACGCAGACCTTCTGCAGGGTCTCGGCGAAGCCGGTGACCTCCGGGGTGCCGTCCAGCGCGCCGCGGTGCCTCAGGCCGCCGGTCCAGGCGAAGATCGACGCGATCGGGTTGGTCGAGGTCGGCTTGCCCTGCTGGTGCTGGCGGTAGTGGCGGGTCACCGTACCGTGGGCCGCCTCGGCCTCGACCGTCCTGCCGTCCGGCGTCATCAGCACCGAGGTCATCAGCCCCAGCGAGCCGAAGCCCTGGGCGATCGTGTCGGACTGCACGTCGCCGTCGTAGTTCTTGCAGGCCCAGACGTAGCCGCCCTCCCACTTCAGGGCCGCGGCCACCATGTCGTCAATCAGGCGGTGCTCGTACGTGAGCCCCCGGGCCTCGAAGTCGGCCTGGAACTCGGACTCGTACACGGCCTGGAAGATGTCCTTGAAGGCCCCGTCGTACGCCTTGAGGATGGTGTTCTTGGTGGACAGGTAGACCGGGTAGCCGCGCTGCAGGCCGTAGCTCAGGCTGGCCCGGGCGAAGTCCTCGATCGACTTGGTGAAGTTGTACATGCCCATCGCGACCCCGCCGTCGGCGCCGAACCGGGCGACCTCCAGCTCGACCGGCTCCGAGCCGTCCTCGGGGTGGTAGCTGATGGTGACGGTACCGGCGCCGGGGACCTTGAAGTTCTGCGCCTTGTACTGGTCGGCGTGGGCGTGACGGCCGATGATGATCGGCTTGGTCCAGCCCGGCACCAGCCGCGGGATGGTGGAGATGATGATCGGCTCGCGGAAGATCACCCCGCCCAGGATGTTGCGGATGGTGCCGTTGGGCGACTTCCACATCTGCTTCAGCCCGAACTCGCTGACCCGGGCCTCATCGGGGGTGATGGTGGCGCACTTGACGCCGACGCCGTGCTTCTTGATGGCGTTCGCGGAGTCGATGGTGACCTGGTCGCTGGTGGCGTCGCGGTTCTCGATGCCGAGGTCGTAGTACTCCAGGTTCAGGTCCAGGTACGGGTGGATCAGCCGGTCCTTGATGAACTGCCAGATGATCCGTGTCATCTCGTCGCCGTCGAGCTCGACGACGGTACCGGTGACCTTGATCCTGCTCATGCCTGTCCTCCCTGACCGCAGCGGCTTCCTACGACGTGGTACGAGATCACGCTAGTGCACTGAGAGCGGCCGCCGGGCCGTCGCCCGTGGACAGCGGGCACCGAGACGGCCAGAATACCGACGTGCACCCTGATCGCGCTGCTCATGTCCTCGGGCCCCTGCTCGGCCCCCGCGAGCGGCTGATCGAGATGCCCGAGGCCTCGTACGTGATCGGCCCGGAGACCATCGGCGGCGAGGTTGACCAGAGCCCCAGCCGGGAGCGGCTGCGGGAGGTGCTGGCGGCGATGTCGCCGGGGAACGCCGTGTACGGGTCGCCGGACTCGCTGGGGGTGACGCTGCGCAACGCGATCCACGAGCGCCGCCACGGCGGCCACGACGGCGACCTGGTGCTCACCACCGAGCGGCTGCTGGTGATCGACAAGCCGATCGCCGGGGCGAAGGTGATCTGGCAGTGCCGCCGCGACCAGGTGGCGGTCGCCAAGGTCACCAGCGGAATCGGCTACGCCGGACGGGTGGTGGTGGTCTTCACCGACGGCTCGGGGATCGCGCTCCTGCTCGGGATCGTCTTCAAGGGCACCGCGGTCCGGCTGGTGGCCGAGCTCAACTCCGAGGCCGCCCACCCCGAGCTGGCCGGCTAGCGGCCGGCGACCCGTCAACCAGCGGCCCCCGGGGCCCGCTGGCGAGAGCCTGCGGCGACGAGCAGCGGGCGCACCAGGGAGGCCAGGTACAGCGACCCGGTCACCAGCAGGTCGCGCTCCGGGCGCGCCAGCAGCATCCGCCAGGCCGCCTCGACACTCGGTGCCACCTCGGCCGGCACCCCCAGCCGGCGGGCTGCGTCGGCAACCGCCGAGGCCGGGAACGACCGCTTGACCTTCGTCCCGGTGCCGATCTCGTAGTCCGGAACGACGAGGTACGTCAGGCACGGTGCCAGCACCGCCAGGGTCTGGTCGAGCTTCTCGTCGGGAGCGTCGACGAGCGTCCCCAGAGCGGCCAGCGGCCCGTACCCAGCGACTGCCAGCCCCTGCACCAGGCCGGCCATCTTCTGCGGGTTGTGGGCGCCGTCGAGCACCAGCCGGTGGTCGTCGACCTCGAACCGCTCGAAGCGGGCCGGCGGGCTGTCCGGCACCGCCAGCACCGGGACCTCGAAGCCGTCGCGGGCCCCGAGCAGCTCGACGGCCGCCCTGGCCAGCGCCTGGTTGCGATCCTGAAAGCCTGCGCTTTCCGGGTACGGCACCACGAGCACCTGCCCGCCGACGGCGGCTGCCCGGTCGCGTACCGCAGTCAGCACCTGCGGGTCCTGGTCGACCACCACGACGGTGTTCCCCGGGCCCAGAATGCCGGCCTTCTGGGCAGCGATCTCGCCGACTGTGCGCCCCAGGACCTCGGTGTGGTCCAGGCCCACCGCCGACACCAGGCAGAGCTTCTCCGGTGACTGCAGCACGTTGGTTGCGTCGCGCAGCCCGCCGATGCCTACCTCCACGACCGCGTACTCCACCTGCTCCTGCGCGAACACCCACAGCGCCAGCCCGACGGTCAGCTCGAAGTACGTGAGGTCGCCGGCCAGCGGGCGGGCGAGGTCGAGGAACCGCGACACGTACCCGCAGAAGCGGCTCTGAGCCAGCGGCACCCCGCCGACCTGGACCCGCTCGTTCACCGCGACGACGTGTGGCGACACGGTCAGCCCGGTCCGCTTCCCCGCGGCCTCCAGCAGTCCCCGCACCAGGTACGCGGTCGACGTCTTGCCGGACGTGCCGGCGACGTGGACGACCCGGTACCCGCGGTGCGGGTTCTCGACCGCGTCCAGCAGCCGTCCCAGGGCCTCGACCGGCTGGTGCTCGGGCCGTCGGGGCGGGGAGAGGTGCAGCAGCGCGTCCAGCGCCTCGTCGAGGTCCCTCAGCACCGCCCACCCTTCTGCTCGCGCCGGGGGTCCCGGCGGGGCGGCCGCTACCCTACCGGCCTCCTCGCCAGAGGCTTAGCCGACCGGGACCGGAACCGGCTCCGCCTCGGCCCGGGTCCGCCCCTGGTAGCGGTCCAGGTCGAGGATCCGGTTCCGCCTGGCCACCAGCACCGGCACCAGGGCCTGCCCGGCGACATTGGTCGCGGTCCGGATCATGTCCAGGACCGGGTCGATCGCCAGCAGCAGCCCGACCCCTTCCAGCGGCAGCCCCAAGGTCGACAGGGTCAGGGTCAGCATCACCGTGGCGCCGGTCAGACCGGCGGTCGCGGCCGAGCCGACCACCGCGACGAAGGCGATCAGCAGGTAGTGACCGACTCCCAGCTCGACCCCGAACAGCTGGGCGACCGTGATCGCCGCCAGCGCCGGGTAGATCGCGGCGCACCCGTCCATCTTGGTGGTGGCGCCGAGCGGCACCGCGAACGAGGCGTACTCGCTGGGAACCCCCAGCTTCTCGATGGTGTCTCGGCGGGTGATCGGCAAGGTGCCGACGCTGGAGCGGGAGACGAAGGCAAAGACGATCGCGTCCCAGGCGCCGGAGAAGAACCGGCGCACCGAGAGCCGGTGCAGCTTCAGCAGCGCCGGGTACAGCCCGAGCAGGACCAGGGCGCAGCCCAGGTAGACATCGGCGGCGAAGACCGCCAGCGGCTGCACCGCCGACCAGCCGTACGTGGCGACGGCCTTGCCGATCAGGGCGGCCGAGCCGATCGGGGTGAGCCGGATCACCCACCAGGTCAGCTTCTGGAAGACCTCCAGTGCCGACGCGGCCAGGTCGATGAACGGCTGGGCCTTCTCCCCGACTGCCAGGGCCGCAGCACCCAGCAGGATCCCGATCACCACCAGCTGCAGGACGTTGAAACTGAGGCTGGTGGTGACGCCACCGTCCTGGGCGACCTGGGAGGAGGCTTCCAGGCCCCAGATGTTGGCCGGGACCACGGACTTCAGAAAGTCGAGCCAGGTGCCTTGGGTGGCTGAGGCCTTAGCCCCGGCGGTCGACAGCTGGGCGCTGGTGCCTGGGCTGGTGAGCAGCCCGATCGTGATCCCGATCACGACCGAGCAGGCGGCGGTGACCGCGAACCAGAGCAGGGTCTGCACGGCGAGCCGGGCGGCGTTGGCGACCTGGCGCAGCTGGGTGATCGAGACCACCAGGGCGGTCAGCACCAGCGGGACCACGAGCACCCGCAGCAGCTGGACGAAGATCGAGCCCACCTGGGTGAGCAGCTGGGTCAGCCAGCCGGAGCCGGTCTGCCGGGCGACAACCCCCAGCAGGGCCCCGGCGGCCAGGCCGATCAGGACCTGCGCCCCGAACGGGACCGAGAAGCGGCGCGCAGCAGGCGCCGACGGTACGGAAGAGGACATGAACACTCCACAGTCATCGGGTGGCGCGGTAGACCGCGTCCAGAACGGGTGGGCTGGTACGGCCGTCAGGCGGCCTGAACGCTCACCGACAGCGGCAGACGCCGGCTCGGCCCAGGTCGATGACCAGGCGGCGCCACAGCAGCACGGGCTGTCCTTTCCCAGAGTGAGGTGCCCGCCGAGAGTACCCGGCCACCAGCAGGCCCGCCAACTCGGCTCACTCCGGGCGAGCGTCCTCGCGATCGAGCGACGACGAGCGACTGGATGGACCCCGCACCGCAACCTGGCCGCTCAACCCGGCCACGACCGGCCGCGGAGCACGCCGCCTGAGCGGTAAAGAACGACTGGCTGGCCTCAGGTGAGGCACCTCTTCGCCCGCGAGGAGAGAAGACGCCGCGCCAGGCGGAGCCGCCGCGAGGGCAGCAGTCCAGCACCGGTGCGGCTACGGACGTACCTCTCCCCAGCGCAGCAGGTCCCAGCCGGCCGAGGTGCGGTGCACCACGACCACGTCGGTGTTCTCCAGCGGCCAGGTCCGGGCTGCCCCGGGCTCGACGTTGTCGCTGCGTACGGTGACCCAGACCCGCATCGCCGCGCCGTGGCTGACGAGCGCGGCGCAGTCGACCCCGCTGGCCTCGATCTCGGCGACCGCGGCGTCGAAGCGGTCGAAGAAGCTGGTCGCGTTCTCCCCACCCGGCAGGCAGCTGTCGGGGTTGTCGGCCCAGGAGTCGAGCACCGCCACGTACGGCATCCAGTCCGGCGACATGTCGTCGGCGCCGGCGAAGATCTCCCGCAGCCCGGTCCGGACGAGCACCGGCAGGCCCCGGTGAGCGGCCAGCGGGGCAGCCGTCTGCTGGGCTCTGACCAGGTCCGATGCGTACACAGCCTGGATCGGCTCGGCGGCCAGCCGCTCGACCAGCGCCTCCGCCTGGGCCAGTCCCTGCTCGGTCAGCGGCGCCCCCGGGTAGCCGGTGTCGAGCACCCGGTCCACGTTGGACTGGGTCTGGCCATGCCGGATCAGGATGAGGCGCACCCTGTGACCTTAGCCGGAGCCCACCACCTGGCCAGCGGTCTGACCACCCACCGGCGCTGCCAGCGCCGCCGCTCGCTGATAGCCTCGGCTCAAAGGCCTCGAGAAGGAGACAAAACGTGTCGACTACCCCTGTCAAGGTCGCGGTCACCGGTGCCGCCGGGCAGATCTGCTACTCCCTCTTGTTCCGGATCGCCAGTGGCGCCCTGCTCGGCCCGGACCAGCCGGTGGAGCTGCGGCTGCTGGAGATCACCCCGGCTCTGAAGGCGCTCGAAGGCGTCGTCATGGAGCTCGACGACTGCGCCTTCCCGCTGCTGTCGAAGGTCGAGATCGGCGATGACGCCAGCACCATCTTCGACGGCGTCAACGCGGCTCTGCTGGTCGGGGCCCGCCCCCGGACCGCCGGGATGGAGCGCGGCGACCTGCTCAGCGCCAACGGTGCCATCTTTACCGCCCAGGGCAAGGCGCTCAACGACCACGCCGCCGATGACGTGCACGTGCTGGTCACCGGAAACCCGGCCAACACCAACGCTCTGATCGCGATGAGCAACGCGCCCGACATCCCCAGGCAGCGCTTCAACGCGCTGACCCGTCTCGACCACAACCGGGCCATCGCCCAGCTGGCCGGGAAGCTCGGCGTGCCGGTGACCGCGGTCCGCGACATGACGATCTGGGGCAACCACAGCTCGACCCAGTACCCTGACCTGTTCCACGCCAAGGTCAACGGCCAGAACGCCGCCGAGGCGGTCAACGACCAGGCCTGGATCGAGAACGACTTCATCCCGACCGTCGCCAAGCGCGGTGCGGCCATCATCGCGGCCCGTGGCTCGTCGTCGGCGGCCTCGGCGGCCAACGCCACCATCGAGCACCTGCGCGACTGGCTGCTTGGCACCTCCGACGACTCGTGGGTCTCGATGTCGGTTCCGTCCGACGGCTCGTACGGGGTCCCGGAAGGCCTGATCTCGTCCTTCCCGTGCCGCACCAAGAACGGCGACTACGAGATCGTCCAGGGCCTTGAGATCGACGACTTCTCGCGGGCCAAGATCGACGCCTCGGTCGCCGAGCTGACCGAGGAGAAGAATGCCGTCACCGAGCTCGGGCTGATCTGAGCCGAGCAGCACTCGAGGCCCCGTCTCCCCTGGTGGGAGCGGGGCCTCAGGCGTTTCTGCTGGGCTCTGCTCTCGTGCCGGCCTGGTGCCGGCGGCCCGCACCAGGCACCGGACCAGCCGGGGCCCCCAGACGACCCGGGGCCGGGCCGGGGCGGACGAGACCGCGGGGCCGTACCCGGCCCCGGCCGGCGGGCGCTACCGGTCGATCGAGGGGCGCAGCGCCGGCACCCAGAAGGCGAGGACCAGGACCGCCGTCCCGGCCAGCAGCATCCAGGCCACGTCGAAGCGGCGGGAGCGGACCGCGAGCAGGCCGGCCCGGTTGCCGAGAGCTCCCCGCAGCACCGCGCCGGCGAGCAGGGCGCAGCCCATCACCGCACTGCCGCGGCGCCAGTGTCCCGGCGGCAGCGCCACGTACAGGGCACCCAGCAAGAACAGGGACACGGTGGCGAACCAGGCCCACTGCCGGCGGGCCATGGCCAGCAGCCCGCGGCGCTCGTCGAGCGGAGGCCGGCTCGCCATCACAGGCCTGCCTCGGCCTGCTCGACGACGTTGGTCAGCAGCATCGCCCGGGTCATCGGCCCGACCCCGCCCGGCACCGGCGCCACCCAGGAGGCGACCTCCCGTACCGACGGGTGCAGGTCGCCGACCAGCCCAGCCTCGGTCCGGGTGATCCCGACGTCGACCGCCACGGCACCGGGGCGCAGCAGGTCGGCGGTGATCAGCCCGGGCCGTCCGGCCGCGGCCACCACGATGTCAGCCTGCCGAGTGTAATCCGCCAGGTCCCGGGTGCCGGTGTGGCAGAGGGTGACGGTGGCGTTCTCGCTGCGGCGGGTCAGCAGCAGCCCCAGCGGCCGCCCGACCGTCGTACCCCGGCCGACGACGACCACGTGGGCCCCGGCCAGCGGCACCTGGTGGCGCCGGAGCAGCTCGACCACCCCGCGCGGGGTGCAGGGCAGCGGCGCCGGAGCCCCCAGCACCAGCCGCCCCAGGTTCACCGGGTGCAGCCCGTCGGCGTCCTTGGCCGGGTCGACCAGGCTCAGCACCCAGGTGTCGTCGAGGCGGCGGGGCAGCGGCAGCTGCACGATGTACCCCGTACAGGCCGGCTCGGCGTTGAGCCGCTCCAGCTCCTCGGCCAGCCGCTGCTGGCTGGTGCCGGCGGGCAGGTCGACCCGGATCGACTCGATCCCGACCCGGGCGCAGTCGCGGTGCTTGCCGGCCACGTACGAGCGGGAGCCCGGGTCGTCGCCGACCAGGACCGTCCCCAGGCCGGGGCGGACCCCCCGCTCAGCGAGGGCGGCGACCCGGGCCCGCAGGTCGGCCCTGATCGCCCGGGCCGTGGCCTTCCCGTCCAGCAGTGCAGCGCTCACATGGGCTCCTAGTGGAAGAAGTGACGAGTTCCGGTGAAGTACAGCGCGACCCCGGCCTTCTGGCAGGCGGCGACAGTCTCCGCGTCGCGGACCGACCCGCCCGGCTCCACCACCGCGCTCACCCCGGACTGGATCAGGATCTGGGGCCCGTCGGCGAAGGGGAAGAAGGCGTCCGAGGCGGCGACCGACCCGGCGGCCCGGTCCCCGGCCCGCTGCACCGCCAGCCGGCAGGAGTCGACCCGGTTCACCTGGCCCATCCCGACCCCGACCGAGGCCAGGTCGTGGGCCAGCAGGATGGCGTTCGACTTCACCGCCCGGCAGGCCCGCCAGGCGAAGGCCAGGTCGGCCAGGGCCTGCGGTGAGACCGGCTCCCCCGCCTGCAGCCGCCAGCTGGCCGGGTCGTCGCCGGCGTCGTCGAGCCGGTCCGGGCGCTGGAGCAGCAGCCCGCCGGAGACCTGGCGCTGCTCCAGGACCGCGCCCGGGTAGGCGGGGGCGACCAGCAGCCGGATGCTCTTCTTCCTGGCCAGCAGCTCGGCCGCGCCGGCCTCGTACCCGGGAGCGACCACGACCTCGGTGAAGACCTCACTGACCTGCTCGGCCATGGCCAGGCTGACCGGGCGGTTGGTGGCGACCACTCCACCGAAGGCCGAGACCGGGTCGCAGGCGTGAGCCTTGCGGTGGGCCTCGGCGATGTCGGCACCGACCGCGATCCCGCACGGGTTGGCGTGCTTGATGATCACCACTGCCGGCTCGCTGAAGTCGTACACGGCGCGGTAGGCGGCCTCACCGTCGGTGTAGTTGTTGAAGCTCATCTCCTTGCCGTGGAGCTGCTCGGCGGTCGCTAGGCCCGAGCCGCTCCCGGCGTACAGGGCGGCCGGCTGGTGGGCGTTCTCGCCGTACCGCAGGTCGCTGCTCTTGGTGTACGTAGCCCCGTACCAGTCGGGCAGCTCGTCGGGCTCGACCAGCGCCGCCCCCATCCAGCTCGCCACGGCGACGTCGTACGCGGCGGTGTGCCGCAGGGCCGCCACCGCTAGCCGGCGCCGCTGGGCGAGCGTGAAGCCCCCGGTGGCGAGCGCCTCCAGCAGCTGCGGGTACTGGTCGACGGAGGTGACGACCGCCACCGACGGGTGGTTCTTGGCGGCGGCCCGGACCATCGCCGGCCCGCCGATGTCGATCTGCTCGAGGCAGTCCTCGACCCCGGCCCCGCTGGCCACAGTCTGGGCGAACGGGTAGAGACTGCTCACCACCAGGTCGAACGGCTCGATCCCCAGCTCGGCGAGCTGGTCGCGGTGCGACTGCAGCCGCCGGTCGGCGAGGACCGCGGCGTGCACCCCCGGGTGCAGCGTCTTCACCCGCCCGTCGAGGCACTCGGGGAAGCCGGTCAGGTCAGCCACCTCGGTGACCTGCGCCCCCGCGTCGCGCAGCAGGGCCGCGGTACTGCCGGTGGAGACCACTGCCACCTGGTGGGCGGCGAAGGCGGCCCCCAGCTCAGCCAGGCCGGTCTTGTCAGAGACCGACACCAGGGCCCGGCGGATCGGGGTCTGACCGGTCATGAGGTCCTTTCGGTTGCGATCTGGCGCAGGGTGTCGACCAGCAGCCGTCGCTCGACGACCTTGATCCGTTCGTGAAGGCTGCCCTCGGTGTCGCCGGGCTCCACCCGTACGGGCTCCTGGGCGATGATCCGACCGGTATCGACCCCGGCGTCGACCCAGAACACGGAGCAGCCAGTGACCTTCACCCCGTACGCGAGCGCGTCGCGGACCCCGTGCGCGCCGGGGAACGCCGGCAGCAGCGCCGGGTGGGTGTTGATCATCCGGTCCGGGAAGCGCGCCAGAAACGACTGCCCGACCAGCCGCATGAACCCGGCCGAGACGACCAGGTCGGGCTGGTAGCGGCTCACCTGCTCGGTCAGCCGGGCGTCCCAGGCGGCCCGGTCGTCACCGCGGCGCAGCGGCTCCACGAAGGTCTCGACGCCGGCCTGCCGGGCCCGCTCCAGCCCGTACGCGCTGCGCCGGTCGGAGCCGACGGCGCGGACCTCGATTGGTAGCGAACCGGCGGCAGCCTCGTCCAGGACGGCCTGCAGCAAGGTCCCTGACCCCGACACCAGCACCACGACGGACAGGGAGGGGCTCGGCTGCACGGCTCTTACCCTAGCGGGGTTCCTCGTCCGGTTCGCTGCTGACCAGCGGCTCAGTCGCCTCCACGGCCGTGGCGGCCGGGTCCGGCTGGCGGGTCACGAGCCCGATCACCAGGCCGGCAGCCATTCCCGAGATCCCCATCAGGGAGCAGGACAGGACGAACAGCTCCGGCAGCCGCGGGCCCAGGTCCGCCATCCGGCTGGCTCCCAGGCCGCCGCGCGAGAAGGCCGCCAGGGCCGTCAGTGCGACCCCGCCGAGCACCCCGCTCAGGGCCCCGACCAGAGCCGCCTCGTCGGGTCGGCGCCGGTGCGGGGCCGGGAGTGCGGCCCAGGCCGCCACCACCCCGCCGAGGACTCCGACCACGAGCCAGCCGAGCAGCCCCCAGCGTCCGACCTGGGCCTCCGGTACGGCACCAAGCACCGGGATCGCGGGAAGCAGCCCGACCTGGGTGGCGACCGGTGAGACCACCGAGCCGTCCCCCAGTGAGATCCCCGCTCCCATGACCCACGAGACTGTCCACAGGACGAGGTTCGGCAGGTACAGCACCTGACCGCCGAGCAGCACCAGGCCCCCGACCGGGTCGGCCCCGAGCGAGCTGGTCAGGGCCGAGACCCGCTCCCGCCCCTGGACCAGTCCCACCACCAGCGCGGCACTGGCCCCGACCAGCACCGTGAGCACCGACGCCGCCACGGACCGAGGCACCCGCCGGGCCCACAGCGGCCATGCTGTCCACGGCCGCCAGCCCAGGCGCCGGGCGGAGGCGGTGATGCTGGACAGGCCGGCCAGCAGCGCGGCCCCGAAGATGGCTCGCGCGGTCTGCCCGGGGTCGGTCAGCAGGAACGACGCCACGCCGACCACGAGCGCGTACGAGGCGGTGAAGGCCAAGGTGACCCGGCCCGCCCAGCGGCCACGGTCCTCCAGGTCGTCGTCGGGCTGAGCGAGCTGAACCTGCCGCGCAGCGAAGCCAGCGACCCCGCTGCAGACGAGGATGATGATCCCGGTCAGCCCCAGGGGGGCCAGTGTGATCGTGACCGTACTCACCTGGGCCCCGGCTCCGTGGACCAGCAACCACAGCTGGGTCCCGAGCCAGAAGGCGGCTCCTAGCGGCCGGTTTGGCCCGCTGGCTACGGCCACCACCACCGGGGCCACCACGACCAGCCACGAGGCGAGAGCGCACAGCACCGCCCCTAGCACGGCCGCCACCGCCCAGGGCAGCACCGGTGCCCGGACCTGGGGCGGCGCCTGTTCTGCGGGGCCCACCCCCTCTACTGCAAGCCTCACCTGAGGGCTGCGGTCCCGCCTGCCACGCATCCTGGCCACCGGGCCATCCTGGCTGTCACAGCCGGTCGGGAGGCACGGACACGCCTACGCCAGATAAAGTTGTGCCGCTGGTGACGGTGCGCAACCTGTGGAAGAACGCTGGAGGTGATGGCGAGATGGCACAGGAATGGACTCCTCGCGGGGCACGGCGCGCCGCCGACGACGCCCCCCTGAGCAGGCCCACCGGGCCGGCTCGTCCCCGGCGGCTGGTAACCCCGGACTGGGACCTGGACGACGAGCTCGACGACGAGGGCCTGCCGGGAACCACCGCCCGCGCCCGGGAGGCCGGGAGCCGGCTGTCGTCGCTGAGCGGCGCCCACCAGTACTCAGCACCCCCGGTGTACCGCGCACCGGAGCCGGCTCCCCGGCGCCCGGCACGTGGCCTGCCGCCGGAGCCCGTCCCAGGGCGAGCCGACACTAGCGAGGTTGACTGGCGCCCGGTGACCATCGACCCGGTCCCGGGCGCGGCCCGGGCCGCTGAGCCGGCCACCATGGCCGAGAAGCGCCGCCGGGAGGCGCCTGCGCTTCCGACCACGCCCGCACCTGCCCCGCAGGAGCGCCGCAGCGCGCTGCTGGCCCGGGAGCAGAGCCAGCACCAGACCTCCGTCGCGCCTGGTACCCGCCCCACCGACGACTGGCAGGACGCTCCGCTGCCGGCCGCGGCGGTGCCACCGCCGCTGGCTGGCCACGCTCCTGACCCGATCGAGGTCACCAGCACCGACGTCGTCCCCCAGGAGCACCGGGCCTTCACCCGGCCCGCGGAGGAGGACACCGCCAGCTACTCTCCCGACTTCGCCAGGGCCGCAGACGCCGGGCTGGCCACGTCGGTCGCGCCCCACCCCAGCCCCGAGCCGACCGAGAGCCTGGCCGACCGGCTGCGCAGAGAACGGGCCGCGGGGGTCTCGTCCCGACTCGGGCCGCCCCGCCGGGGCAGCGACCCCGCCTCGTGGGAGACCGGCCCAGCGCCCTCGGACAAGCCCAGGCGCCGGTTCCCGATGCGGATCGTGCTGGTGGCGCTGGTCGTGGTGGCGGCGCTCGGGGTCGGGGCCGTGATCCTGGTGCGGACCCTCGCAGCCACGGGCTCGGCGCCCGGCGCCTCGACCGCGGCGACCAGCGCCGGCCCGATGCTCAGCGAGGCCGACCTGGTCACCGCGGCCGACCTGAGCCAGACCGGCCCGGGCACCTGGCAGACGACGACCGAGACCGCGGTCGCGGCCTCAGCTCCCCTGCCGCTGTGCGTCACCTCCAGCACCAGCCAGCCGGTTGCCCAGACCGCGATGCAGCGCGAGCTCACGGCGGGCGACGCCCAGGCCATCCACCGGGTGGAGGGCTATGTCTCCCCTGGCGACGCCACCCAGGTGTACGCGCTGCGGCAGACCATGATGGGCCGCTGCTCGAACATCCCGGTCTACCTGGTGGACGGCGCCAAGGTGAGCGGGCTCGGCGACGAGGCCGTGGCGATCAGCGCGGTCCTGCAGGACACCACCCCAGTCTACCACACCGTGCTCCTGGTCCGGACTGGCCGGGTGGTCGACATGTACGACCTCAAGCAGCCGGGCACGCCGATCACGTACGACCAGGTCGTCGCGGCGGCCAAGGAGACCCTCACCCGGCAGTGCCCCCACTCTGAGGGCGCCTGCCCGACGACCCCCTCGGTCGAGCTCGGCCTGCCCCCGGCCGGGGACGTCGCAGGGTGGCTGACGGTGGCGGACCTGCACCGGATCACCCCTGGAGTCGGCCGCTGGCAGGCCAACGACGTGACCACCAAGGTCAACGTCGCCGGCAGCGGCTGCGAGAACCTCAAGCTGGACGCCATCACCGGCCCCACCGCTCGCAAGCAGCGGACCTACCTGCTGCAGGAGGACACCAAGGCACCGCAGACCTTCGGGATCGACGAGGTGCTCCTGGAGTTTCCCACGCCGGAGATGGCCCAGATGCTCACCACCCAGGTCAATCAGAACATCACCGAGTGCCCGAAGCGGCCCGGGTCCCTGGCCCAGCTCGGCGGTACCGGACCGGTCGAGGCCACCGGTGCGGGCGGGGAGAAGATCACCGGCTTCTGGCGCACCGTGCGCCAGGACACCAGCGCGACCACGTTCGCCCTGTACCGGGTCAGTGTCCTCAGCGTCGGCACCAAGGTGGTCTACGTGTACGGGACGCCGTCAGCGACCTACGACTTCAGCGACGAGGCCTGGCTGCAGATCGCGGTCCGCGCTGGGCAGCGCGCCACCCAAGCCGGCTGACCCGAGCGGCTTTCGGCCAGGGCCAGCCACCGCGAGTCTTCACCTGGCGGCCAGGCTGCCTGGGCCTTGCGTCCAGCACCGGCCCAGACGCGCACCACCCCGACAGGACTTGTCGCCAGCAGGAGCTTTGATGAGAAGACAGACCCGGTTCCTGAGAGACTTGGCCCAAACCTGAGAGAAGTGTTAGGGTTCTTTCACGTCGGGCTCGGACCTGCACCAGGGTTTCTAGCCTAACCACCAGAAGTCGTCCAGGTTGGGGAGCCCATGGTGTCAGCCGTACGTGGCCGTGGTAGTTCTGCACGACGAGCAGTTGCTGACGACGCAGTCCTTGCCGAGCTCGATCTGCTTGATGCCGAGGACGACAGCCGGATCTCACTTCCAGCCCTAGGCAAGCAAGTCGTCAGCGCGGTGCTGGTCTCCACGCTCGGGATCCTGACGGTGGGCGGCGTGAGCGTGCTCTCCGCCCCGTACTCGACCGCGGTCTCGCAGGACCGGACCAGCGTCGTCGGCTCCACCGACTCCTCCCGGGCCAAGCCCGCCCCCAGCTCCGGCGTCGACCCTGTCGCGGAGCTGGGGATCGATGTCGTCGGCGGCGGTGACCAGAACGCGGACCTGAGCCAGCAGCCGATCCGCGCAGAGCTGCTGCGCGCGAACGCTGGCAAGCAGGACTCGACCCGCTCTGCCACCCTCGACAAGGTCAGCCGCGACGTTGACACCGCCGCCCGCAACGGGCAGCAGACGAACCGCCAGAAGGAGCTCGCCGATGCCAGCAAGGCCGCCAGCACCGAGCAGCAGCGGCGGCTCGAAGAGGCGGCCCGGCTGGAGGCTGAGCGTCGGGCGGCCGAAGCCGCTGCTCAGCTGAAGGGCACCCTGGTCAAGAAGAACCAGCCGGCTACCGCGCCTGACCCGGCGCTGTCGGCCCTGATCGGCAGCAGCAGTGAGGCCTGGGTCACTCCCCTGGCCCCGGGCACCTACGTCCGCGGCGCCGGCTGGGGCCAGACCGGAGTCTGGGCCCGCTACCACACCGGCGTCGACCTCTCCGCCTCTCAGGGCACCCCGATCCGTGCGGTCTCCGCCGGCATCGTGATGCCCTCGACCGGTGGCGGCTGGGCCGGCAACCACGTCGTGATCAAGCACGCCGACGGTGGGCAGACCCTGTACGCCCACATGTCCGGCAAGGTCGCCCAGCCTGGAACCACGGTCAAGCCCGGCCAGCTGATCGGCTACGTCGGCCAGACCGGACGGGCCTTCGGGCCTCACCTGCACTTCGAGTACTACCCGCCGGGCACCCAGCCTGGCGACGTGTACAGCACGGCCGACCCTGCCATCTACCTGTTGCGCCACGGCGTCCGCCTCTGACTGTGCTCTTGATCGCCGCCGCCTCCGCGGCGGCTCAGCCGCTTCGCTATAACCCCGGCTGTGTTGGATCGCCCGAGCTCCGCTCGGGCTGGCCGGCTCGCTATAACCCCGGTCTTCCTCCTCAGAGCGAGAAGGTCCCTCGGCTTGTGGTTCAGCCTGTCGTTTCTCGCTCTTCGTCGTCCAGACCGGGGACCAGGCCCTACAGCTTTTCCAGGGGGGCGACCTTCAGGGCGAGGCGCTTGGTGCCGACCGAGCCGAAGTCGACGTCGGCCTTGGCGCTGGGGCCGGTGCCGTGGAGGGCGACCACCGTACCGAGACCGAAGGCGGTGTGCAGGACCCTGTCGCCGACCTCCAGGCTGATCATCGAGCGAGGCGGGCGGGAGGCGGCGAAGCCGGCAGCCCGAGAGCCGTCCGGGCGGGGCCGGCTCGGCTTGCCGCTCCAGCCGCCCGGCTGCCCCAGGCGGCGCCAGTCCAGCAGGTGCGCCGGGATCTCGCTCAAGAACCGCGACGGCGGGTTCTGGCGGGGCGAGCCGAAGGCGACCCGGACCTCGGAGCGGGTCAGGTACAGCCGCTGCCGGGCCCGGGTGATCCCGACGTACGCCAGGCGCCGCTCCTCCTCGAGCTCGCGCTCGTTGTCGCGGGCCCGCTCGTGGGGAAAGACCCCGTCCTCCATGCCGCTCAGGAAGACCGTGTCGAACTCCAGCCCCTTCGCGGTGTGCAGGGTCATCAAGGTCACCACGCTGCTGCTGGAAGCGTCGGGGATCTGGTCGGAGTCTGCCACCAGCGCAACCCGCTCCAAGAAGGCCGGCAGCGAGTCATCGGGCTCCGGCGCCCCCTGCAGCGGCTCCTCACCGGCGGCGGGCAGGTCGACCGCGTTGACCGACGCGACGAACTCGGCGGCGACACTCACCAGCTCGTGCAGGTTCTCCAGCCGGGTCTCGTCCTGCGGGTCGGTCGAGGCAGCCAGCGCGTCAAGGTACCCGGACTCGCGCAGGACGCTGGTCAGGACCTCGTCGGCGGGCGTGCCGTCGGCCACCAGCTGCCGGTGCCGGCGCATCAGCGCTGCGAAGTCGCCCAGCTGCCGTACGGCCCGAGACGCCAGTCCCGGCACCTCACTGGCACGGTCCAGCGCCTCCGAGAAGGGGATCCGGTTCGCTGCTGCGAACTGCTCAACCGCGGCCTGGGAGGTGGCGCCGATCCCCCGCTTTGGCTCGTTCAGGATCCGCAGCACCGAGACGTCGTCAGCCGGGTTCGCGATCGCCCGCAGGTACGCGACCGCGTCCCGCACCTCCTTGCGCTCGTAGAACCGCAGCCCCCCGACCACCCGGTACGGCAGCCCGACCCGAACGAAGACCTCCTCGAAGGCCCGCGACTGGGCATTCGTACGGTAGAAGACGGCCGTGTCTGCGTAGCCGCTGGCTCCCTCGTCGACCAGCCGGTCGATCTCGGACGCCACGAACTGCGCCTCGTCGTGGTCGGTGTCGGCCACGTACCCGGTGATCAGGGCCCCGTCACCGGCACTGGACCAGAGCCGCTTCGGCGGTCGGCCCAGGTTGTGAGCAATCACCGCGTTCGCGGCCGAGAGCACGTTCTGGGTGGAGCGGTAGTTCTGCTCCAGCAGGATCGTGCGGGCCCCGGGAAAGTCCTGCTCGAAGTCCAGGATGTTGCGGATCGTGGCGCCCCGGAAGGCGTAGATCGACTGGTCGGAGTCCCCGACCACCATCAGCTCGGGCGGGTCCAGGCCAGGCTCGTCCCCCACTGGCGGCTGCTCGCCGCAGAGCTCGCGGACCAGCGCGTACTGGGCGTGGTTGGTGTCCTGGTACTCGTCCACCAGGACATGGCGGAACCGGCGCCGGTAGGCCTCCCGGACCGCCGGAAACGCCTGCAGCAGGTGCACGGTCGTCATGATCAGGTCGTCGAAGTCGAGGGCCTCAGCCGTCTGCAGCCGGCGCTGGTACTCCGCGTACGCCTGGGCGTAGACCTCGGCCATCGGCCCGGACGCCTCCCGAGCTGCGGTCTCGTGGTCGACCAGGTCGTTCTTGCGGGTCGACACCCAGTGCATCAGCCCCCGGACCGGGAACTTCCTGGGGTCGAGGTTGAGGTCCCGGACGACCGATGTCATCAGCCGCTTGGCGTCGGTGTCGTCATAGATCGAGAAGGTCCGCCGGAGCCCGAAGTGCCCGATGTCCTGACGCAGGATCCGGACGCAGGCGGAGTGGAAGGTGGACACCCACATCAGCCGGGCCCGGTTCCCGACCAGGTCCTCCACCCGGTGCCGCATCTCGGCAGCTGCCTTGTTGGTGAACGTAATCGCCAGGATCGAGCCTGGGTGGACCTGGCGCTCGGCGACCAGGTACGCGATCCGGCGGGTCAGCACCCGCGTCTTGCCGGAGCCGGCTCCGGCCACCACCAGCACTGGGGAGCCGGCATAAACCACGGCCTGGCGCTGCGGCTCGTTGAGCTCGGCCGTGATCTGGGCTGCGGTCGGCTGCCGCCGTGAGGTCCCCGTACGCCGCGGCTGGGCTGCCGGAGCCGGCTGTGCAGAGGCCTTCGGCAGGTCTCCCCGCTCCGGCGGGGAGGGCTCGTCAGCGACGCTGAGCAGGTCCGGGAACAAGGAGTCAGTCATGGCGAGTGCCACTCTAGTGCTGCCGCCAGCTGTGCTCCGCCCCCTCAGGTTCGAGTGACCTTGTCACAGCAGGTACTCCCGGAGCCGTCCCGCACCGGCCCCGGAACCGGCACAGCGTCCGCAGCCAGGGGTGAAGCCGATTGAACGGCCTTCGGGGGCGACCTACAGTGAAGGCCATGAGTATCTTCGGTTGGGTTGTTCTGGGGCTGGTTGCCGGTGCTATCGCCAAGGCGATCCTGCCGGGGCGCCAGGGCGGTGGCTGGCTCGCCACCTTGCTGCTAGGTGTGGTCGGGGCCCTGGTCGGCGGTGTTCTCGGCTCGGCGCTGTTCGGCGCACCGCTGTCGGGCTTCTTCTCGCTGTGGACCTGGCTGCTGGCCGTCGGCGGCAGCGTGCTGGTGCTGGTGGTCTGGGGCTTCTTGAAGAAGAACCGCTGACCCCGAGCGTGTGAGTGGCGCCGCCTGCTGGGGCGGCGCCACTCGCGTGCTTCCGAGCAGCTACACCAGCCGCCGGTCGGTCGCCCACCGGGTGAGCTGGTGCCGGTTCGACAGCTGCAGCTTGCGCAGCACGCTGGAGACATGGGTCTCGACGGTCTTGATCGAGATGAACAGCTCCCGGGCGACCTCCTTGTACGCGTACCCGCGGGCGATCAGCCGCATCACCTCCCGCTCCCGCTGGCTGAGGCGGTCGAGCTCCTCGTCGACCGAGGCGATGTCGATCGCCCCGGAGAAGGCGTCCAGCACGAAGCCGGCCAGCCGCGGCGAGAACACCGCGTCGCCGTCAGCGACCCGCCGGATCGCGTCCACCAGCTCGGTCCCGTTGATCGACTTGGTGACGTAGCCACGGGCCCCGGCCCGGATCACCCCGATCACGTCCTCGGCCGCGTCCGAGACCGACAGCGCCAGGAACCTGATCTCAGGGTCGGTGTCATGGACCTGCTTGATCACCTCGGCCCCACCGCCACCGGGCAGGTGGACGTCCAGCAGCACCACGTCAGGCTTGCTGGCGGTGATCGCGGCCACCGCAGTCGAGACGTCCGACCCCTCCCCCACGATGCTGACGAAGGGTCCGATCTCGTGCTTGACCCCGGCCCGGAACATGGCGTGGTCGTCGACGATCACGACCCGGCTGCGGCCGGTCCTCTGCGCTGTGGTCTCGCTCATCACTCCAGCTCCATCTCCAGTCGTACCTCGGTGCCTGCTCCTGGGCTGGACCGTACCCGGGCGGTTCCACCGTTGCGTGCCATCCGGTCCATGATCGACCCGCGGATCCCCATCCGGTCTCCCCCGACCAGCTCCATGTCGAAGCCCTGGCCCCGGTCGCGTACGTAGACCTCGGCCAGCCGGGGCGTCACCTCGGCGTACACGTCGACCCGGTCGGCACCGGAGTGCTTGGCGGCGTTCAGCACCGCCTCCCGGGCCGCGCGGACCAGGGCGTCCAGCTGTGCCGTCAGCTCGACGTCGCCGACCACCACCACGTCGACCGGGACCCCGAGCTCGTCCTCGACCTCGCTCAGGGTCTGGGTCAGGACCGCCCGCAGGCTACCAACCTCGGCCTCCTCGTCACCGTACAGCCAGGAGCGCAGCTCCCGCTCCTGACGCCGGGCGATCCTGGCGACCGCCCGCGGGTCGCCGGCCTGGCGCTGAATCAGGGCCAGCGACTGCAGCACCGAGTCGTGCAGGTGGGCAGCGACATCGGCGCGGGCATTCGCCAGCAGCTCCTGCTCCCGGGCCTCGGTCAGCGCCGTACGGGTCCTGAACACCCACGGCAGGGTCACCCCGGCCACACCGGCCAGCGCCACTGCGCTGACCCAGACCACCGTCCGCCACTGGGCGATGCCGAGCACCTGGGTCACCCCGAGCACCACCGCGGCCAGCACCAGGGCGCCGCCCAGACCCAGCTGCACCAGGCCCAGCAGCCGCTGGTGACGGTGCGGCACCGGGGCCACGTGGTCCACCTGGCGCCAGATCAGAGCCACCCCGCTGCCCCCGATCAGCAGCGGCCAGTAGCCCGACCCGCTCCAGCTGATCCCGGTGCTGCGCAGCAACCAGGTCAGCCCGACCCCGAGCAGCAGCAGCGCCAGCAGCGACCCAGCATCGGCACCGTCGTCACGGGGCTGGGTCCGCATCCCGGTCCGGCTGGCGGCCTCCAGCCCGGGAGCCCGCTCGTCGCGGGCCAGTGGCAGCAGCAGCCAGAGCGCCGCGTAGACGAAGCCGCCCACCAGGTCAAAGGACCACAGCAGCACGAACGCGGCCCGGACCACGATCAGCGGCAGCTGGAGGTGGCTGGCCAGTCCGCTGCAGACCCCTCCCAGCACGGCCCCGGCCCGGCGCCGCGTGGCCCGGGGCGGCACGGCTGGCTCCGGGTCGGGCGATGCTCGTGGTCCCTGGGCAGTCGGGGCGGGCGACGGCCCTGAGCCCGGCCCCGGCGGTGCCTGCTCGCCGGTCGGTCCGGTCACCGCAGCAGCGGCCTGGGCCTCAGCCTCCAGGCGTGCTGCAACCTCGGCGAGGGACGGGCGCGGCTCATCGGTCATAGTGCCCCTAGCCTCACACGACAGTCGGCGCCCGGCCAGTCGCCCCTCCGGGCCGGGGGTCTGCTGGGGGAGGCCCCGGATGAGAGGTCTGGACTCGCCAGGCAAGATGGTCGCTGTGGGAGACCTGGTTCCGCTGCGCCGCAGCGTCGCTGACGCCCGCGTCGCCGGGATCTGCGGCGGCCTCGGCGAGCGGGCTGGAATCGACCCGGTGCTGGTCCGCGTCGCAGCCGTGATCCTCGCCTTGTGCAGCGGGATCGGCCTGGTCTGGTACGGGGCCGCCTGGCTCCTGCTGCCGAGAGGGTCCGCCCCGTCACCGCTCCACCGCCGGTTCCCGTTCACCAGGTCCTGGCCGTGGTGGCTGTGGGCGGTGTCGATCGGTGCCCTGACTGCCGCCGTGGCGCTCTCGGCTACCAGTGTCAGCCTCGGCTTCGTCCCGGCGATCATCGTCGCCGGGCTGTGGTTCGCCGGCGCTATCCCGCGTCGTACGGCCCGACGGCCGGCCGCTTTTCCGACCGGCCCGCAGCAGCACCAGCCGGTCGTGGTCCAGACCAAGACCGGCCCGTGGACCCCCCGCAACGTGTGGGGACGGCCGGTGACCGTCGCCGAGACGGCCTGGTTCTTCGCCCAGCCGGACCCGGTCGGGCTCTACCCGGCCCCAGCCCCGCGGCCTCGTACGCTGCGCGAGCGCGTCACCTGGATCCTGGTCGCGCTCCTGGGCATCGGCTTGCTGGTCCTGATCGGGCTGTCTCAGAGCGGCCTGAGGGTCCCTACCGCTGCGTACCTGGCCGTGGCGCTGGTCGTGGCCGGTATCGGGCTGGTCCTGGGTGCCTGGTTTCGCCGGCCCCGAGGCCTGCTCACCCTCACCCTGGTGCTGGGAGCGCTGACTCTGGTCATGACGGTGCCGCAGATACCGCTGGCCCAGACCCGCGAGCAGCACGTCACTCTCACCAGCGCCGCCCTGGGCCGTACCTACGAGGTCTCGGGAAGCACAGAGATTGATATGTCGGACGCCGACTTCCAAAGCCCTGGGCGGGTCGACATCAGCGTCTGGATGGGCGATGCGGTACTGATCCTGCCTCGCCACGGCAACACCACTGTGCGGTGGGAGATCCGCTCGGGAAGCGTCACCGACCCTGACGAGGTCGTCTACCGAGAAGGCTCCGGCAGCTACCAGGACCAGGCCGCGCCACTGCGACCGGCGGTCACCGTCTCGGTGCTCCTGGTGGACTCGTCCATGACGGTGGTCCGGCCATGAAGCGCCGGGTTGACGTGCTCTCCCTGGTCTGCGGGCTGGGTGCTGTGCTGCTCGGTGCAGGCGTGCTGTGGACCTCCTTCGGCGGTGCCCCTACTCTCTGGCTGATGAGGATCGGCCTCCCCCTGTCCCTGGTGACGGTCGGCACCCTCGGACTCCTCGCTTCTCGACACTGACAACTCACGAAAGGAACCACCATGGCTGGCAATCTCACCCGCTCGTCCAACGACAAGATCATCAGCGGCGTCTGCGGCGGCATCGCCGCGTACCTGAACGCCGACCCGACCCTGGTCCGGGTCGTGGCCGTCCTGCTCGTGGCCTTCACTGGTTTCGGCCCGCTGCTCTACCTGGTTCTCTGGGCGATCCTGCCCGAGCAGGACACCGGGGTCCGAGGCATCGACATGGTCAGGGACGAGGCCACCAGGCTGAAGCAGCAGTACGACCAGAGCCACCAGAGCAGCAAGGAGTACATGCCCAACTCTGATGACCTGCGCTGACCCTGTACGGGACGTCCCAGCCACGGCCCGGTGACTCGCAGCGAGTCGCCGGGCCGTGGTCAGTCGGTGCCGGACCATAGGGTGACCGGCATGTCCGAGCTGCTGATCCGGCAGGCCCGGCTGGTCCGGATGGTCCCGGGCCAGCCCGACCACCCGGTTGACGTCCGTGTCTGTGACGGCCTGGTCGCCCAGATCGGTCCTGGGCTGGTTCAGGAGCCAGGCCAGCGCACCATCGAGGCCGAGGGCCGCTGGCTGGCGCCGGGGTTCTGGGACCACCACGTCCACTTCTCCTTGTGGGCGGTCGCCAGCCTTCGTTTCGACACGTCGACCACCCGTACCCCGGAGGACCTGTGCGCGGTGGTGGCCACGCAGGTCGCCGCGTCACGCGAGGCAGACGAGCTGCTGGTGGGTTTCGGGCACCGGCCGTCGTCCTGGGAGCGGACCGTCACCACCGCCGAGCTGGACGCAGTCAGCGGTCGTCACCCGGTGGTGCTGATCGCCGCCGATGTCCACAGCGGCTGGGTCAACAGCGCCGCGCAGCGGCTGCTCCAGACCCAGCAGGACGGGATCTGCTACGAGCACGAGTGGTTCGAGCTGGTGAACCGGCTCGAGCGGCTCCAGGCTGACCCCCGGCTGATGGAGCCCGCAGTCGAGCAGCGGCTGAGCGAGGCAGCCCGGCTGGGTGTGGTCGGGCTGGTGGACCTGGTTTTCGACGGCTCGCTCGGCGGCTGGCCAGAGCTCTCCGACGCGGGGGCGGCGGTGCCGCGGGTGCAGGTGGGGATCGGCCCAGCCGGGCTGGACCTGGTCGAGCAGGCCGGCTACCGCACCGGGGACCGGCTCGACCGGCGCGGGCAAGTGACGATGGGGCCGCTGAAGCTGATCTGTGACGGGGCACTCACCAGCGTCACCGCCTGCTGCCGCCAGCCGTACGGGCCGGACCACGGGCACGGGGTGCTCAGCTACTCCCCTGACCAGCTGCTGGACCTGGTACGGCGGGGGCATGCCGCCGGGCTGGAGATCGCCTGCCACGCGATTGGGGACGCTGCCGCCGCGGCTGTTCTAGACGTCTTCGAGCAGACCGGGGCCCGCGGCAGCATCGAGCACGCCCAGCTCATGACCCCGGCCGATATCGCCCGGACCGCCCGGCTCGGTCTGGTGGCGAGCGTGCAGCCGTACCACCTGATCGATGACATCGAGGCCCTGGACCGGCTCTGGCCGGACCGGGCCGAGCACGCCTTTGCGCTGCGGAGCCTGCTGGATGCCGGGGTGGAGCTGCGGCTCGGCTCCGACGCTCCGATCGCCCCGCTGGACCCGCTCGCTGCCATGGCCGCCGCCGTCCACCGCAACCTCGCCGGGGAGCCGAGCTGGCACCCGGAGCAGCGGATCACCGTCGCCGAGGCCCTCGCCGCGTCGGTGAGGTCCCGGGTACGAGTCGGCGCCCCGGCCGACCTGGTCCTGCTGGACGCCGACCCACTGGCCGTTGTCGACGACTCCGCCCAGGCGGCACAGGCTCTCCAGCGGCTACGCCCCGTCTACGCCACGATCTGCAACGGCCGAGTCCTCCACTGCGCATGAGGCCACGGGTCGTCCCCGGCTGGACGAACCAGCGGTGAAGAACGACTCGCTGCACTCCGACTCCCATGGCCCGCCCAGCCTGACCACAGGCGGCCGCGTAGCCCCCGATCTGGACGAAGGAGCGGTGAAGAACGACTGGCCGTACCTGTCCGCTCAGCCCGGCCACGACCGGCCG